>Ga0247810_10000304_pt1 | contig 66765 bp, 62 predicted proteins | sample UWRJL119311C1_FD_179918 | JGI IMG/M metagenome (GOLD analysis project Ga0247810, IMG submission 179918) | Plant litter microbial communities from Arlington Agricultural Research Station in Wisconsin, United States - UWRJ-L119-311C-1 | ecosystem: Environmental > Terrestrial > Plant litter >...
GAGCTCCGGCTGGCGGCCGGCGTCGAAGTCGTCGAGGTAGCCGCGGATGACCTTGAGTGGCAGATAGTGGTCGCGCTGCATGGTGAGAACGAACCGCAGGCGGTCCATGTCACCGGAGGAGAACTTGCGGTAGCCCGAGTCGGTGCGCGCCGGTGTGATCAGCTGCTGCTCCTCGAGGAAGCGCAGCTTCGACGGGCTGAGGTCGGGGAAGTCGGGGTTGAGCTTCGCGAGGACCTGCCCGATGCTCAGCAGACCACTGGCGCCGGGCACACGTGCCTGGGCGGCTGCTCGAGCCACTACTTTCCGGCCGCAGTCTTGGCGGCTGCGGTGGCGAGGTCGACGCGGGAGGCGTAGAAGGTGAGGCGGAACTTGCCGACCTGCACCTCGGAGCGGTCGCCCAGGGGCTCCGTGGCGATGCGCTCGCCGTTGAGGTAGGTGCCGTTGAGCGAGCCGAGGTCTTTGACCTCGAAGGAGGTGCCGTGGCGCAGGAACTGCGCGTGGCGGCGGGACACCGTGACGTCGTCGAGGAAGATGTCGGCCTCGGGGTGGCGGCCGGCGGTGGTCACATCGGAGTCGAGCAGGAACCGGGCGCCCGAGGTGGGGCCGCGACGCACGATCAGGAGTGCCGAGCCCGACGGCAGGGCGGCGATGGCCTCCTGCTCCTCGGAGGAGACCTCGCCCTCGAGGGCGGCAAGCTGGGCACCGAATTCGTTGCCGAATGTCAGGGTCGTGTCGTTTTCGTTGGGCACGGTGGCGTTTTCCTCTGGCACGTTCGTAGGAGTGTCTGGCTGGTCTTGCTGGGGCACATGGGGTTCAGTGCCGCTGGACTGAACCGAATCACCGGAATCACTCATCGCGAACCTCCCTTGCTTGCTAATTGACCAGCGTATCCGATTGCGGCGTGGGGCAGGGAGGCACAATCCGGATCGGTGGATGCATTTTCATGGTCTCGGGCGAATCGCTGCGCGTGCGACCGGTGCCCGAGCGGGCGGCGGGTAGCGTAGACGCATGTCCTGCATCCGATTCAACACCCCGGCGCAGCGCCAGGCCATGCGCGACCACGCCCCCGTTATGCTCACCCCGGAGGAGGCGGCGGCCCTGCACCCCGCGCCGGCGGTGACGGAGTCGAAGATCGCCCGCCTGCGGCTGCTCGCCACGCACCACAACCCCAAGATCCGCGAGAGCGTGGCGAGCAGCTACCACGCTCCGGAGGACCTCTTCGAGGCCCTCGCCGCCGACCCCGAGCCGAGCGTGCGCGCCTGCCTCGCCCGCAACGAGTCGGTGCCCTGCGACATCCTGCGGTCCCTCGCCGACGACGAGTCGGAGACGGTGCGCGGCTGGCTCGCCGTGAACTACTTCGTGCCGGAGGACGTGATGGAGCGTCTGGCGCAGGACCCCGACGACACCGTGCGCTCCCTCGTGCGCTGGAAGTCGCAGCTCGCCCTGGCCGAGTAGCGCCTCCAGCAGCCGGACCGTGCGGGAGCAGCCGGACCGTGCGGGCGTGCGCTCAGTTCTGGGACTTCCCGCGTCGCCAGTAGCCCATGAACGCCACCTGGCCCCGGTCGATGCCGACGTCGCGCACCAGGTAGCGGCGGATGCTGGTGATCGCCCCCGCCTCTCCGGCCACCCAGGCGTAGAGACCGGCGTGCGCCGTGGTCTCGGGCGACTCCCAGAGCAGTTCCGGGGCCTCCTCGAGCTGCTGCCGTTCCTGGGCCAGCGATGCGCCGACCAGAGCGGGGCGGGCAGCGACCCAGGCCTGCACCGCGGGGAGCAGCGTGCTCCCCGGGTCCCCTCCCCCGCGCGGCACCCACTGCACGGAGACGTCGGAGTGCCCGCCCACCTCGAGCACGTCGGACTCGTGCGGGATCTCGATGATCGCGTGCGCGGGCCTGTCGTCGGGCAGCGCGGAGATGATCCCGGCGATGGCCGGAGCGGCCGTCTCGTCGCCGACGAGGAGAAGGGTGGTCGCCTCCCCCGGGTGCCAGTCGATGCCGAGCCGGCTGTTCTCGCTGAGGGCGTCGGGTCCGATGACGACCAGTTCGTCGCCGGGCCCCGCGGATGCGAGCCATCGCGCGGCGGGCCCGTCGCCGTGCACCACGAAGTCCACGTCGAGCTCGCGTTCGGCGGGGCGGACCGCGCGCACGGTGTAGACACGGAGCGGGTTGCGCAGCTCGTTCGGCAGCCCGCGCCACCGCGCGTACCAGTAGCCGTCGGCGAGGGGCTGCTCGTCGTCCCAGCCGCAGTCGCTCAGGCCGATTCCGTCGAGGGGGAAGATCAGGTTGATGCGCTGGTCGAGTCCGTGGTCGCCGAAGGTGGCGAAGTCCGGGCCGGTGAAGGTGACCCGGCTGAAGTGCGGGCTGAGCTCGCGCACCCGCACCACACTCGCGCGGAAGGGGCGGTAGGCCGGGCGGGAATCGGGCGTGACGTCGATCGTCGTCTCCGAGGTAAGCATTGCCTAAGTATGGCATGCCTCAATTCTGCGGCCCGGTATGCGCAGCGTCCGGGAACGCACACGGAGCGTCCCGTAGGGTAATCGCATGAGCAACCACGGGGCGGAACCCATCTACGGCGCGGCGATCGGTGCGGGTCGCACCCTGTTCGGAGCACTCCGGCTGAAGCCCTCGCTCAGCGGCGCGGCGAACCTCCCCGCCACGGGCGGCGCCGTGCTGGCGATCACCCACTTCGGCTACTTCGACTTCGCGCTCGTGGAGTGGATGATGTGGAAGCGCAACGGGCGGCACATCCGCTTCCTCGCCACCAAGGGCGCCTTCGACAAGCCCGTCGTCGGAACGATGCTGCGCGGTATGCACCACATCCCCGTCGACATGGCCGCCGGTGCCGACGCCTTCCGTCTCGCCGTCGAGGCGCTCCGTGCCGGCGAGGTGCTCGGCGTGTTCCCGGAGGGCGGCGTGAGCGCGTCGTTCACGGTGCGCGAACTCAAATCCGGTGCGGTGCGCATGGCCGCGGAGGCGGGCGTCCCCGTGATCCCCGTCGCCGTGTGGGGCGGGCACCGCCTGATGACCAAGGGCCCGAAGACGCGCCTGCGCGACAAGATCGGCCTGCCCGTCGGCTTCGCCGTGGGCGAGGCGATCACCGTGAGCGAAGCGGATGACGCCGCGGCCGTGACGCTCTCGCTGCGGGAGCGCCTGCAGGCCCTCGTCTCCGGGCTGCAGGACCGCTACCCCGACGACGGTACGGGCGCCTGGTGGCAGCCCGCCGACCGGGGAGGCTCCGCCCCGACGCCCGAGGTGTCGGCGGTCGAGGAGATCGCCCGCAAGCAGCGGAGGGCCCTGAAGAAGGCGGCGAAGAAGCGATGAGCAAGGCCCCGACCGTGCCGAAGGCGCAGCCGGCGCCCCTCAGCTCGGTGCGCGTGGACAGCTGGATCTGGGCCGTGCGGGTGCTGAAGACGCGGTCCGCCGCGACGACGAGCAGCAAGGCGGGTCACGTCACCGTCAACGACGAGCGCGCCAAGGCCGCGCAGTCCGTGCGGATCGGCGACGAGGTGCGGGTGCGCACCGGCGAGGGCGAGCGCATCCTCGTGGTGCGCCGGCTGATCGTGAAGCGCGTCAGCGCCGCGGTCGCCGCCGAGTGCTACGAGGACCTCACCCCTCCGCCTCCGCCCCGCGAGGAGCGAGTACTCACCGCCGTGCGCGAGCGGGGCGCGGGACGCCCGACGAAGAAGGACCGCCGCGACATCGACAAGTGGCAGGGCGAGATCGACCCGCGCGTCTGAGACTCTCCGGCTGGCGGCGGGTGTCTAGGTCGCGCGACGGACCCCGTCAAGGCGTGGCGCGCATCCGCTTCACGAACGTAGCGTCGGGCCATGAGCGAATCCACCTACACCGCACGACTGGTCGGCAGCACCGGGACAGAGACCCTCGAACTCGAGCTGACCGACGGGCTCCCCCGCAAGAGCATCATCCGCGAGGGTGCCGGCGAGCGGGAGGGCGGGAGCGAGGACGTCGTCTGGGAGCTGGTGACCGACAGCGACGACTACGAGTACCGCGAGGCGGGACGTCCCGCCGCCGACTATTCGTGAGCCGGCTGGTCGACAGCTGGCGCTCCCACCTGCTCACCACCTTCTCCGGCGACAGCGACGGCAGGCCGCGCTGGGTCGACGCGATCGGCGAGGGTGACGACGCCGGATTCTTCGGTCCGGGCTCCGCGTCCTGGGCCGTGCACGGCGGGATCCCCACCCTCGTCGCCGGCATCCGCGCGCTGCTGATGCAGACCCTGCACCCGGGCGCGATGGCCGGCGTGCACGACTGGTCGCGCTACCGGGAGGACCCGCTCGGGCGGCTGTCGGGCACCATCCAGTGGCTCGTCACGGTGACCTTCGCCGACACCGCCGTGGCACGGCGCGAGTCCGGCCGAGTCGGGCGCTTCCACGACCGGGTGACGGGCAGCTACGTCGACGCACAGGGCAGCACCCGCGACTACGCGGCGGGCGATGCGGAGCTGCTGGCCTGGGTGCACATCGTGTTCACCGAGTCCTTTCTGAGCTGCCACCAGCTCTGGGGCGGGCCGATCCCCGGCGGCGCCGACCGCTACGTCGACGAGTGGGCGACGGCGGGCGGGCTCGTCGGTGTCGCCGATCCTCCGCGCTCGGAGGCCGGACTGCGCGGCAGTCTCAACGCCTTCTGGGCGGCCGGCACGTTGAAGAGCGACGAGCGTGTCGCCGAGGCGGTGCGCTTCATCCGCAACCCTCCGCTGCGGCGCACGATGATGCCCGCCTACCGCGTGCTCTTCGCGGGGGCGGTGGCCTCGATCCCCGAGGAGTACCGGCGGATGCTGGGGCTGCGCCGCTCACGCCTGCCCGTGGTCTGGGCGACGGGTCTTGTGCTCCGCTTCGTCGGGGCGGTGCTCGGCACCACCTCCACCTCGGAGGACGCGGCCCGGTCGAGGATCGCACGCCTCGCCGCGGCGCGGCAGCGGGACTGAGCCGCTCAGTCCTTCCACTGGCCGCCGCGCGGCACCACCAGCGGGGTGTGCGAGACCGGGTCGTCGATCACCAGACACGACAGGCCGAAGACGTTCTCCACGAGCTCGGCCGTCACGATGTCGTTGGGTGCGCCGGTCGTGACGATGGCGCCGTCCTTCATCACGATCAGGTGCGAGGCGTAGCGGGCGGCGTGGTTGAGGTCGTGCAGCACGGCCACGATGGTGTTGCCCGCGCGGTGCAGGTTGGCGAAGAGGTCGAGCAGGTCTATCTGGTGGGCGATGTCGAGGTAGGTCGTCGGCTCGTCGAGCAGCAGGATCGGTGTCTCCTGGGCGAGTGCCATCGCCACCCAGACGCGCTGGCGCTGGCCGCCGGAGAGCTCGTCGAGCAGGCGCGTCGAGAGCGACTCGACGTTCGTGGCCTCCATGGCAGCCCAGAGCGCGGCCTCGTCTGTACCGGTCCACTGCCGGATGAGGTTCTGGTGGGGGTAGCGCCCGCGGGCCACCAGGTCGGCCACGGTGATGCCCTCCGGCGACACGGAGGTCTGCGGCAGCAGCCCGATGGTGCGCGCCACCTCCTTCGGCCGGTAGCGGTCTATGGCCTTGCCGTCGAGGAGCACGCTGCCGGCGTCGGGCGCGAGCAGGCGCGAGAAGGCGCGCAGCAGGGTCGACTTGCCGCAGGCGTTGGGGCCGACGATCACCGTGAAGGAGTCGTCGGGGATCTCGGCGGAGAGATCGCGCGAGATCACCCGCTTGTCGTAGGCGAGGGTGACGCCCTCGGCGTGCAGTCGGGAGGTGCTCATTTTCTTCCTGCCTGGCCGATGAGGAGGCCGATGAGATAGACGCCGCCGATGACGACCGTGACCATTCCGACGGGCACGTCCGAGGGCAGCAGGTGCTGCGCCGCGAAGTCGGCCGCGAGCAGCAGCAGCGCGCCGGTGAGTGCGCTCGCCACGAGCGGGAGTCCGGCGCTCCGGGTGAGCCGGCTGGCGATCTGCGGGGCGGCCAGTGCGACGAAGGCGATCGGGCCGGCGCTCGCGGTGACGACGGCGATCAGCGCCACCCCCACCACGAGCAGGCTGAGGCGCGAGACCTCGATGCGCATGCCGTGCGCCCGTGCCGCGTCGTCGCCGAGTTCCAGCTGCCGCATCCCCCCGCTGAGCACGAGCAGCAGCAGGCCGAGCGCGGCGAGCAGGGCGAAGGCGGGCAGCGCCTGGTCCCAGCTCACGAGCGAGATCGACCCGGCGCCCCAGATCGATGCGGCCATCGCCACCTCCACCTGCGCGCGCAGCAGCAGCCAGGTGTTGACGGCGTGCAGGATCGCGGTGACCGCGATGCCCACGATGATCAGCCGGAAGCCCTGGACACCGCGGCGGTAGGCCAGGAGGTACACCACCCCCGCGCTGAGCAGCCCGCCCACGATCGCCCCTCCCGCGGTGGAGACGTAGGAGTCCCCGACCAGTGTGATGACGATCAGCGCGCCGGTGTACGAGCCGGTGGCGAAGCCGATGATGTCGGGCGATCCGAGCGGGTTGCGGGTGAGGGACTGGAAGACGGCGCCCGACAGCGCCAGCGCGCCGCCGAAGACGACCGCCACGAGCACCCGCGGCAGCCGCCACTCGAGCACGACCGTCGTCTCGAAGCGGCCGTCGGTGGCGAACATCGCCGAGACGACCTCGGGCACGCTGAGCGGGTAGTCGCCCGTGCCGAGCGCCACGACGGCGAGCAGCACGATCGCGGTGGCGAGGGCGGCCACGACGGCGAGCTGCCGCCGCGGAAGCCGGACGCCGACGACGGGAAGCCGCACGGAGGCCGCGTTCCTGCGCGCTCGGGCCTCGGCGGTCGCGGAGCTCACAGGCCGAAGGCCTTCTGGCGGCGCACGAGCGCGATGAGCACCGGCGCTCCGATGCACGCGGTGACGATTCCGGCGGGCAGCTCCCCGGGGCGCAGCACGATCCGGCCGACGACGTCGGCGACGAGCAGCAGGATCGGGCCGAGCACGATGGAGTAGGCGACGATCCAGCGCTGGTCGGGGCCGACGATCCAGCGCGCCACGTGCGGGATCATCAGCCCGACGAAGGCGATGGGGCCGGCGATCGCCGTCGCCCCGCCGGCGAGCAGGCTCACCGCGACGATGGCGAGAACGCGGGTGCGCCCCACGCGGGCGCCCAGCGAGGCGGCGAGATCGTCACCGAGGGCGATCGCGTTGAGCGAGCGGGCGAGTACGAAGGCGATGACGCAGCCCACGGCGATGAAGGGCAGCACCGGCACCACGCCGGCCCAGCCGCGGCCCTCGAGCGAGCCCGACTCCCAGGCCCGCATGGCCGAGAAGCCCTCCGGGTTGGCGAGCAGCATGGCCGAGACGATCCCGCTCAGCACCGCACCGAGCGCGACGCCGGTGAGTGTGAGGCGCACCGGGCTGGAGCCCTCGCGCCCGATCGACCCGATCAGGTACACCACCACTGTCGCCAGGAGGGCTCCCCCGAAGGCGAACCAGAGGTAGCCCTGCACGCCGGTGATGCCGAGCACGCCGACGGCGATCGCGACGGCGAATGCCGAACCGGATGTGACGCCGAGAATTCCGGGGTCGGCGAGCGGATTGCGCGTGACGGCCTGGATCAGTGCGCCGGACACTCCCAGGGCGAGACCGGCCGCGATCGCGATCGCCGTGCGGGGCAGCCGGGAATCGAGGATGACGATGGCGTCGGTGGACCCGTCCGCTGCGCCTCCGAGCGGTCCGCCGGCACCGGTGAGTGTGCTCCAGACGACGTCGATCGGGATGTCGCGGGAGCCGATCGCGATGCTCGCCACGATGGCGATCACGAGCAGCACCAGGGAGGCGGTGAGACCCAGGAGGCGGGTGGATGCGGGACGCGACCGCACTCGCTCATCCGCGGGAATCTGTGTCGTCATTTGCTATTAGCTTAGGCTACCCTTGCACTCGCGCCGATTCGGCGAGACCCCGTGCGCGCTCCCCGATGCGTGCGGCTCAGACCCAAGGAAGGCTCATCCAAGAATGAGACTCAAGCACGTAGGCGTGGCCGTTCTGGCCGTCGCAGCTCTCTCCCTCACGGCCTGCGCCGGTGGAACCTCCGACAGCGGGACCGGCGACACCGCCGCGAGCCCCGCCACCGACTCGTTCCCCGTGACCGTCACGACGGAGTTCGGCGACGTCACCGTCGAGGAGCAGCCCGTGCGCGTGGTCGCCCTCGGCTGGGGGGACGCCGAGACCGCGCTCGCCCTCGGCGTGCAGCCCGTCGGCGCGTCCGACTGGCTCGCCTTCGGCGGAGAGGGCGTCGGCCCCTGGGCCGAGGGCCTCTACGACGAGGCGCCCGAGATCATCGAGACCCTCGAGCCCTCCTACGAGGCGATCGCGGCGCTCAAGCCCGATCTGATCCTCGATACCAAGAGCTCCGGCGACCAGGACCGCTACGACAAGCTGTCGTCGATCGCCACGACCGTGGGCGTGGCCCCGGGCAAGACCAGCTACCTCACCACGATGGACGAGCAGATGGAGCTGATCTCCACCGCCCTGGGCGAGAAGGCCAAGGGCGAGGAGCTCCTGGCCGAGGTCGACACCGCCTTCGACGACGCCGCGGCAGCGCACCCCGAGTGGGCGGGCCTCACCATCGCCGCGGCGACCAAGACCAGCGAGGGCTGGGGCGCCTACATCGCCGGCGGCTCGCGCGTGATCTACCTCGAGCGGCTCGGCTTCGAGCAGTCCCCCGCGATCGCCGCACTGCCGAGCAACTCCGGTGGCTTCTCGGTCGACATCTCCTCCGAGCAGCTCGACGTGCTCGACTCCGACCTGATCGTCGCCTTCCCGATCTACATCCCGACCACCGACATCACGGACGACCCGCTGTGGCAGGCGATCCCCGCCGTCGCGGCCGGGCACGCCGTGGTCATCGACGGCGACATCTCGGCGTCGTACTCGCTCGCCACCACGCTCGCGACGAAGTACTCGATCGAGAAGATCGTGCCCCTGATCGAGACGGCCCTCGGTTGACCTCCCCCGCGAGCCGGGCATGACCGAGAGCCTCACCCGCACTCGGCCGCGCAAGCCGGAGTCCGCCCGCGTCGCCGTGATGCACGTCGTCGCGACGTCGCGGGTGAGCTCCGGCTTCGTGCGTGTCACGCTGCGCACGGACGTCGACGACCCGGACGCCTTCGAGCCGATGGGCTACGACCAGTGGTTCCGGCTCTTCCTGCCCACGCCGAGCGGTCGGCTCGAGCTCCCGCACGGCGACGCCGAGGGCTGGTACACCCGCTGGCTCGCCCTCGACGAGTCCAGCCGCTGCCTGGTGCGCAACTACACGGTGCGCGCCGCCCGCCCGCTCGAGCGGGGCTGGGAGATCGACGTCGACTTCGTCGTCCACCTGTCCGCGGCGGGCACGGTGGACGGGGTCGCCGCCGCCTGGGCCCTCGCCGCCCGACCGGGCGACACGGTGGGGATGCTCGACCAGGGCGTCATCTTCGCGGCGCCCGAATCCGCAAACGACCGTATCCTCGTGCTCGCCGATGAGACCGGCCTCCCGGGGGTCGAGTCGATCGCCCGCTCGATCGCCCCGGGCACGGCCGTCACCGCGGTGCTCGAGGTGCCGCACGCCGACGACCGGCGCGGGCTGGCCACCGACGCCGAGCTCGACGTGCACTGGGTCGTGCGCGACGACGACTCGCTCCTGCCCGGCCGCGCCGCGCTCTCCGCGCTCGACGCCGTCATCGCCGCCGCGGGCGACGCGCTGGTCGAGCGCGCGGCCTACTGCTACGTGGTGGGCGAGGCGTCGTTCGTGCTCGAGGCGCGCACCCGCCTGCGCGCGGCGGGCGTGCCCAAGGACGCCATCGACTTCTGCGCCTACTGGCGTCCCGAGCGACGCGCCTGACGAGCACCCCCGGAGACGAGGAACGGCCCGGCACCCGCTGAGAAGCGGATGCCGGGCCGTTCGTCGTCGAGGACGACGCGCGCCGTCTACTCGGTCGGCGCGCCCGTCGGCACCGTCGCGGCGGCCGGGACGCGCGCGGCGCGCTCCGACTTGAGCGACTCGCCCACGGCGGCGCCGGTGGCGCGCCCGGTGACGATCTCAGCGATGTCGATGCCTGTGAGGTCCTTCACGATCTGCGTCGAGGTGGCGAGCTGCGAGGCGACGTTCTGCCCGACCTGCTCGGTGCCCTTGCCGTCGGAGGAGATGACCGTCATGTGGTCGATCGCACCCAGCGGCTCTGCCGCGGCGCGCACGATGTCGGGCAGCTGCGCGATGACCTGCTGGCGCAGCAGGTCGTCAGCGCGCTCCTCGAGCGCGTCGGCCTTGGCGCGGGTCGCCTCGGCCTCGGCGGCACCCTTGACCCGGATGGAGTTGGCCTCGGCCTCGCCCTCCGCACGCAGTGCCTCTGCCGCCGCGATGCGGCGGTTCTTCTCGGCGATACCCTCGGCCTCGGTGGCCTCGGCCGCGCTGCGTCGGCGGTTGCGCTCGGCGAGACCCTCGGCCTCGACGGCTTCGGACGACGCCTTGCGGGCGTCCCTGTTCGAGTTGGCCGCAGCGACGGCCGCGGCCGCGGAGGCCTCGGCCTTCTTCTCGAGCGAGTACGCCTCGGCGTCGGCCACGGCGCGGATCTCGGCGTCGAGCTCCTGCTTGCGCAGGCCCACCCGCGACGCGGCGTTGATCTCGTCCTGGGCGATGACGCCCTGCATGGCGATCGACTCGGCGAGGGGGCGGGCGGCGGCCGCCTCGGCACGGGCCTTGTCGGTCTCCTTCTGGATCTCGGCGTTGCGCAGATCGAGCTTGCGCTGCTGCTCCGCCACGGCCTGGTCGGCCGAGATGCGGGCCTCCTCCGAGGCCTGGCGGGAGACCGATTCGGCGATCTCTGCGACCTGCTTCACGCGGGCGGCCTCGCCACGACCGAGGTCGCGGATGTAGCCGTTGTCGTCGTCGATCTCCTTGATCTGGAGCGTGTCGATCTGGAGACCCTGCACGTCGAGTGACTCGCGCACGGCCTCGAGCACCTGGCCCTGCAGCGCGGAGCGGTTCGTGATGATCTCGGTGACGGTGAGCTGGCCGACGATCGAGCGCACGGATCCGCTCAGCACCTCCTCGGTGGAGGTCTCGATCTGGTCCTGCTGGTTGAGGAATCGCTGGGCGGCGGCGCGCACCATCGATTCGGAGCCGCCGACCTTGACGACGGCGACCGCGTTCACCTTGATGGTGATGGCGTCCTTCGTCTGGGCGGTAGCCTGCACGTTCAGCTGGCGCGAGCGCAGGCTGAGCTTGAAGTGGGCCTCCACGATCGGCATCACGAAGACGCGCGAGCCGAAGACGACGCGCTGGCCGCCGTTCTCGGTCTCGGAGTCGCCGACGGTGCGGGTTCTCTGGCGCGAGGTGACGATGATCGCCTCGTCGGGTTTGGCCACCTTGATGCCGCGCAGAAGCGTGAACAGGGCGATGAGGACGACGACCACGATCACGGCGATGATGATGCCGAAGGTGACGGTGTCCTGGGACAGGGGGGTTTCCATATGGGCTCTCCTGGGTCAGGGCGTACGTCTAAGCAGTATGCAGGAATTCCTCGAATTCTGCTCAGAACCTCGGGTGCGACCCCGGTTCCGTGTGCGCGCTGCGCCCGACGCGCGCCTCGATCATTCCCGACGGGATCAGCAGCAGCAGGGCGAACAGCCCGACATGCGGCACCACGATCACCACGAGCAGAACGAACGCCATCGTGGCCGTGGCGACCACCGCGCCGCGTGCGCGCAGCGTGCCGCGCACCTCCTCCGCCTGGATCCCGGGGTGGCGCACGATGATGAGCTGCATGACGGTGCTCGCCACCGAGGTGAGGAGCATGGTGCCCACGTAGAGCGTCGAGGTCGACGTGCTGTCCTCCCCCGCGAAGGAGACGAGCTCGGTCGGGAACGGCAGGAATGCGATGCTCAGCAGCCAGAGGAAGTTCACCCAGACCAGCGCCGGGGTGAACCCGGTCACCCGGGTGAACATGGTGTGGTGCACCAGCCAGAAGCGGCAGATCACGATGAAGCTCAGGCCGAACGCGAGCAGCTCCTCCCAGTGGTCGGCGAGCAGCCGCCCCACCCCGGAGTCGGCAATCTCCGATGCCGAGTCGACGAGCGGGAGCACGAGCAGCGTCGCGGCGATGGCGACCACCGCGTCGCTCAGATTGACGAGTCGGTCGAATCCGCGCTGGGCTGCCATCCCCCGATTATGCACCGGCCGCGGTGCGCCGCCGAGCGCCTCAGCGGATCCAGTCGCTCGGAACCGGCGTGACCGTGCAGATGCGCACCTCGCCCGCCGCGTCCCGCACCAGGTAGCGGTAGGCGTCCGCCGAGCTCTCCGCGCCCTCGCGGACGCCGTAGCTCCACCGCACGGTGACCCAGGCGAGATTCTCGGCCGGGCTCTCGATGGACCGCACGCACGCGGTCGCGACGACCGCGTCATCCGCTTCGCTGTCGTTCCTGAACGCCGACATGACCTGCTTCGGGGTGTCGATCACCAGGCTGTCGTCTCCCGTGACGACGATCGACGGGTAGGCGTAGCAGCGGGCGAGCACGTCGAGGTCTCCGCCGGTGAGCGCCGCGGCGTAGAGCTCGAAGAACTGCTCGACGCGGCGCGGGTCGAACTCGGGCACGGCATCTCCTGACGATGATTCGTTATCACCCTACGGTGTTGTGAGCGTTTGGTGCCGGTGTTACATTCGTGGCGTGGCTGAGCACTGGATCGCTTTCCGCCGTCCGGGCGACGGCGATCTCACCGGATACCTCGAACCTCACGACGACGGCCACAGCTTCGTGCCCCTCAATCTCATCGGCCACATCCTCGGCGAGCCGGGCTCGCGCGCCCATGCCGAGTCGGTGCTCGCCGACCGGGGCCTCACCTCGCTCGCCAACTACTGGTGGTGCCTCGCCCCGCGCCCGCTCCCCGCGGCCGGCGTGGACCTGCGCGACCCGCAGCCCGACTGGGAGTGGCGGCGGGTCGTGATCGTCGAGCTCGACCGGGACGCCTGCACCGTGCGGCCCGCACTCCCGTACCCCGAGGAGGAGGAGGTCGTGCTCACGGTCCGGCTCCCCGCCGACGACGTTCTGCGGGTCGGACCTCCGCACACGCAGTAGCGGATGCATACGCGGTAGCGGATGCGCGCTCCGCGCGACTACGGGGCCTCGAGGTCGGCGATGACGAGCTTCTGCATGCCCATCATCGCCGCCATCACCCGGCCGGCGCGCTCCACGTCGGGGTCGTTGAGCAGGCGGCCGAGCAGCGGGGGGACGATCTGCCAGGAGAGGCCCCAGCGGTCCTTGAGCCAGCCGCACTGTCCCGGCTGGCCGCCGTCGGCGATGAGCGCGTCCCAGTAGCGGTCGATGCTCGCCTGGTCGTCGGCCTCCACGAAGAAGGAGACCGCATCGGTGAAGTGCGGGCCGGGCCCGGCGTTCATCGCCTGCACCTCGAGGCCGTCGAGCACGAAGCTCACCGACATGGCGGTTCCGGCGGGCATCGGCGAGCCCTCGGGATAGCGCCCCACCGACACGATGCGCGAGTCGGGGAAGAGCGACACGTAGAACTCGGCGGCCTCCTCCGCCTGGTTGTCGAACCACAGGAACGGGCTGATCGAGGTCATGGTCTCTCTCCTTCGAGTGATGGCTGGCCGTACGCTGCCCATGGTAGCCAGCCGCGGGAATCCGCCGACAGGGTGACGACCACCCTGCTGGCAGACTGTGACGATGACGTCCTCGACCGACCCGGCCGCCTCGGAGCGCGCGCGGCAGCTCGTCCCGTACCTCAAGGAACGGGTCTACGTGAGCTTCATCTCACTGGCCGTGCTGCTCGCCCTCGGGGCTCACCCCGCGGACACCACAGCGGCCACCGCACTCGGCTCCCTGCTGGTCGCGGCCATCGGGGCGGGCCTCGCGGGCCTCGTCTCGGAGGTCATCGCGCACCTCGCCGTGCACGAGCACCTGCCGAGCCGCGCGGAGGCCGGTCACCTGGTGCGGATCTCCTCCGGCGCGCTCGCCACCGTCGCCCTGCCCGCCGTTGTGCTCCTGCTGTCGCTCGCCGGGTTGCTGACGGTCGGCGTCGCGCTGAACATCGCCGTCGGCGTGCTCGCCCTCACCCTCGGCGCCGTCGGATTCCTCGCGGTGGCGCGCTCCCGCCTGGCCTGGTCGGCCAAGCTCGGGGTGTTCTTCGTGCTGTTCGTGCTCGGTGTGATCGTGATCGCCGTGCAGCTGCTCGCGCACGGCTGAGCGTCAGTCCGCGGCCAGATCGAGGGCGCGGCCGACGACGAAGAGGCAGCGGTACACCGCACCCGGCTGCGCCCGACGCTCCGCGGCGAGGGGGCGGATCGCCCGCGCGATCGAATCGAGCGCGAGATCCGTGGCGAGGGCCGCCTGACGCGACAGGATCTCGCGCTGCCGGGAGGTGGGGAGCGTGCGGCCGGTCGCGCAGAGCTCCTCCAGCACGTCGAGCACGGGCAGGCACACCCGGCGCGCCGGGGAGGCCTGCGCCGGCGCGGCGACCAGCGGCGGACCGGCGGGCGCCGCGAGCAGGCGCGAGAACCGGGCGCGCAACGCCGCGAGGGGCCCGCCCGCCGTGCGGGGCGTCGTGGGCTGGACGAAGTCGAGCGGGTAGAGGCGCAGGCCCTCCGCCTCGGCGACGAAGACGCTCGACGGCTGGAGCATCCGGCGACCCGCCGACCGCTCCGCGTGCACCAGCACGTACGGCGTCGCGATGCCCGCCTCGACGATCGCGAGCAGTGCCTCGATTCGACTCGAATTGGTGGGGCCGACGGGGATCCGGGTCTCCAGAACCGTTCCGGTCCCGTCGACGAGCGGCCACACGATCTCCTGGGCCGACTCGTCGATGCGCACCGCCCCGACGGATTCCGGCGCCAACAGCACGGCCGAGCGGGCGGCGGCGCCGAAGCGGACGGAGTCGCGTCGACCGGCGAGGTCGCTCCAGCGGTGCTCGGCCAGGTTCGCGAGCAGCTCGCGGTCGAAACCGGTGCCGCGCGGGGCGGGGGCGGGGGTCCCCCCGCTCGGGGAGAGCGTTCCGTCGGGGGCGACACGTGGTGCGGAGAGACGGAATGGGCCGCGGATCAGGGTGGCGATGGAGCTGCCCCAGAGCAGCGGCGCGTCGATGCTGCGACGGAACTGCGGGTCGTTGCCCGCCGGACGCGCGGTGGTCACCAGCGACGTCTCGCCGCCGGCCCGGTCCGCGACGACCAGGGTCACCCCGCGCGTGCCGTCCGGGGTGGTCCACCAGCTCGCCCCGAGCGGCACGAGCTCGAGAGCCGGGGTGTCGGAGTAGTCGCGCCGCAGGCTGCCGATCAGAGCGGGAAGGTGCCGGTCGTCTGCCGCGAGCAGGGCCTCTCCCAGCGCCCAGACCTGCGCCAGTGCGAGGGCGACATCGCGTTCGCGGGACTCGTCGGCCCTATCGGCGAGCAGGGAGACGAGCGACTCGGCGGTTCCGAGCAGCCGGGCGAGCAGCGGCAGCCGCTCGGCTTTCGCCCGGAGCGCCACGGCCGCGAGCCGCTCGGCCGAGTCCTCCGTCGCGTGTGCGAGGCCCGCATTCAGGAGCGAGCCGAGTGCCTCGCGCATCAGGCGCAGCGTCTCGCCGTGCCGCACCTCCACGCTCTCGACGACGGGGCGGGCGGCATCGAGGCGGGTCGGCCAGCTCCAGTCGCGACCGGCGGAGGCGAAGACGCGCGCGATGGCGCCCAGGTGCACGGCCGCGCGTTCGGAGGCCGCCGCGTCGGAGATCATGCCGGCGAACCCCGCCCCGGTCACATAGAGCACCGGGGTCGCCCGGTCGGCGAGCGAGATGGCGACGCCGGTCGCGCTGCTCTCGACGCGGCATCCGGCGAGTTCCGAGGGCAGCGCGTCGAGGTACTCGCGAGAGCGTCGTGTCGCGGCGACGCCCGCAGCACGGAAGAGCGCCGACGGGTCGAGGGCGAGCAGCTCCTCGAGTCCGTCCGGTGCGGAGTCGCCGGTGGGTGCTGTGCCGGTGGGTGCCGCCGTCGCGGACGCCGCGAGCCAGAGGCTCGCGGCGAGGATGTGCAGACAGGTTCCCGTCGCCGGGCAGGGGCACCGGGCGGACGCGGGGCCCGTGCCGTCGAGCTGCACGTCGACTCCCCCGACCCGCACCAGGCCGGCGGATGCGCCGCGCTCGCCCCAGGAGACGCTGCCGGCCTCGAGCGTCTTGGCCGCGCGTCGCACCAGACCGGGGGTGGCGATGAGGGCGAGGGCGTTCTGGTCGAGGCCGCGGTAGACCTCCGTCCAGTCGCTCACCGCATCACCTCGCCGAGCCACTCGGCGAAGTGCTCGGGGGTGAGCGCGGCCACGTTCATGCCCCGCTCGCCCAGTCGCGCGCCGACGTGCGGGTCGTAGACCGCCTCGGTGTTCTCGTCGAGCGCCGCCAGCCCCAGCAGGGTCACACCCGACTCGTTCAGCCTGGCCACTGTCGAGAGCAGGCGGGAGACCGAGCCGCCCTCCTCGAAGTCGCTGATCAGCGCCACGATCGTGTTGGCCGGGGTGGTGACGAGGGTCTCGCAGTAGGCGAGGGCGCCCGCGATGTCCGTTCCGCCGCCGAGCTGGGCCGTCATCAGCACCGTGAGCGGGTCGGCCGCGAGGTGGCTGAGATCGACGACTCCCGTGTCGAAGAGCACGAGTCTCACGCGCACGCCCGGCAGCGCGGACAGGATGCTCGCGCACACGGCGCTGTAGAGCACCGACCCCGCCATCGACCCGCTCTGGTCGACGCACAGCACGATGTCCCACGGGATGCTCCGCTTCGCACGGGCGGAGAACCGCAGCTCGTCGACGACCATCCGGCCACTGGCCGGGTCGACGTTCTTCAGGTTGGCCCGGATGGTCGCGCGCCAGTCGAAGTTCTGCGCGATCTTCTGGGGCGAGCGGCGGAACTGGTTCCGGCGCCCGCTCACCGCCGCCGTGAACCGCGGGCGTACTCGGGCCACGATGTCGTCCACGACCCGGGCGATCACCGTGCGGATGCCCGCCTCCAGCGAGGCGTCCAGCCTGCCGCGCACGCCGAGGAGGGCGGTGGCCAGCTCGCGGCTCGGCTCGAGCGCCGCCGCCGCCGTCTCATCGGCGAGCAGCTCGGTGAGATGGTACTTCTCGATCGCCTGCACCTGCATCCGCTCGAAGGTCGACGTGGGGAAGAGCTCCCGCGCCTGCGCGAGCCAGTTCAGCGCCGTGAGCGACGACGGGTCGAGGCTGCCGCCCGCCCCCGGTTCGAGTCGATGCCCGCGCGCGGTGTACTCGCGGTCGTAGAGGTATCCGAGGGTGCGTTCGATGGCGGCGTCGCCGCCCGCGAGCACGGCGGAGGAGGCGAGCCGGTCGTCGGCGTAGCGCCCGAGCACCAGGCGCCACCGCCTGGCCGCCTCCCGGTCCTCGGTCACGATGCCGCCCAGTCGCCGAGACCGTCGTCGATCAGGGAGGCGGCGAGCAGCCGCTCCAGCTCGATCGCCTCGCCGAGCGCCGTGGCGGTGACCTCGATGTGGCGCACGACCAGGTCGGCGCTGCTCACCCCGTTGTCCGCGGCGATGCGGTCGGCCAGCGCCGCGGTCTCCCGCGGCTTCAACCAGCTGAACGCGCGGCGCAGTTCGGGCAGGTAGGCCAGGAAGGCGTCTCCGCCCAGCCGCCGCAGGCCGGCGTCGACCACCGCGAAGAGCTCCGGAGTGTGCAGCAGGAGGTCGGGCGCGGCCTTCATAAAACCGGCGAGGAAGCGCACCGCGCGCTCGGCGTCGGCACCGCTCCCGAGCTGCGCGACGACGATCTCCTCCAGGCCGTTCTCGAGCAGCTCCCCGTCGACGGCGGCGAATGCGGTGAGCGCCCCCGCGACGGCGCTCGTCGTGTCCGCGCCGAGACGCAGACGGGCGAGCTCGCGGTGCACGGCCGCCGTCTCGATCGGTTCCCCGTCGGTCGAGCGGATGCCCGAGTCGGCGAGTTGACGGACCAGGTCGCGCAGCGAGACGAGGGTGTCGATCGCAGCGTCGTCGGAGTGCACGGGCGTGACGGCGAGAGCGGGGATGAGGTAGCCCGCCGCGGGGATGCACCTCTCGATCAGCCGACGGATCGAGACCGCATCGGCGAGGTCGAGCTGGTCCCGCGCCTGCCAGAGTGCGAGCAGGCGGTGGGCCGCGGCCACCACCGACGCGAGGGACGGATCGTCGTCGATGTGCCGGTCGACCAGGGAGGCGAGCCGTCCCTGCGCGTCGTCGATGCCGATGACGACGGCTTGCGCGAGTACGCTCACGGCCGACGACGACCGGCGGTCTGCGGAGGCGTCGAGCGCCTCCTCCACCCGCCGCAGCCTCTGCTCCGCGATGTCGATCAGCGTGGCCCCCTCCGCGCTGCGGTCGATGAGCTCGGCCTCGACAAGCGGGCTCCACGCGTAGCTCCACTCCTCGTGCAGTCGCCCGAGGGAGACGCCGGCGACGAAGTCGGGTCCGGAGATGCGCTGGGCGAAGCCGGTGCCGAGGAACTCCATGAGGGCGAGGAAGCGGCTGCGCGCGCGGTGCGCACTCGAACGGCGCACGTCGAGGGAGACATGCCTGCGGGCGCTGTCGTCGATGCTGAACCGCAGCGCGGCCGCCCGACGGCGCGCCTCGGCGACCACCGGCGGAGCGGCGACGCCCTCGGGCACGTCGCCGAGCAGGTCGCCGGCGAAGACGCGCGCGACGGCCTCGCGGAGAGCGGCGCTCGGACCGTCGTCCGCGACGAAACAACTCGTGATCGCGTCGAGCACGTCGGTGCGCCCCGCACGGGAGTGGCCGCGGAGGTCGGCGAGGCGCTGCGCCTGCAGCGCCGCAGCGGTGACGTCCGCAACGCCGAGCAGCTCCCGGGTGCCCGCCGCGCTCACGTCGCGTGCGATGTCGACGAGCACGCTGGTGGCAACATCGCCGACGGCGCGCTGCCCGGGCGACGTGAGGTGCTGCCAGGATCGCTGGTGGAATCCCGGCGAGGGCATACCGGCGCCGTAGCCGTCGAGCGCATCGAGGCGGCGGAAGTCGTAGCGGATGAGCCATGCGGACGGAGCATCGACGGCGCGATCCGCGGAGGCGGCGGGCGCGGCGGCACGCACGTCCGCACCCTCCGGTGCTCCGCCGAGCGCCTCCACCAGGGCGAGCGTGTGGAATGCGCCGGTGACGACGAGGATCGGGCCCTCGACCTCCGCCCTGCACGACCGGATGCGCGAGGCCATCATGCCCTCCCGGGCGATGGACCCCTCGGCCATGAGCACCTCCGGCTCGTAGTCCAGACGCGCGAGGGAGCTCCAGACGAACACGTCCGCGCCGAGCGCCCGCCAGTCGCGCAACCCGGCCGGCGAGCGGAGTTCGAACAGCTGGTCCCAGAGTTCGTCGTGATCGCGGCAGTGCTCCCGCCTGGCCAGCTCGGCGAGAGTGCGGCTGTGCGCGAGGTGCCGCTCGCCCTGGATGGAGAGCAGCAGCGCCTCCTCGTCGTCGGCGGGTTCCCGGCGCTCACGGCTCCCCCAGGCCAGGTCGATGAATGCCACCGACGCGCCCGTGCGTCGTGCGCCGCGCAGAGCGACCCACTCCGGCGAGTAGTCGGCGAGGGGGAAGAATCCCGTCGACCTGCCGTGCTCCCCCTCGCTGTGGCTGAGGATGGCGACGGGCGGCCGTGTCCGCTCGTTCTGCAGGTCGTCGAGGAGGAGCCCGAACTCCTCTGGTCCCTCGATGAGGACCGCCGTGGGGCGCAGCTCGGCCATCTGCGCCTCGACGGCGATCGCGCAGGCCGGACTGTGATGCCGGATCGGCGCGAAGTGGATGCCCTCATCGGCGAGGCGGTGCATCGCCTCCTGCGCCCGCAGGAGGCGCGGCGGTGTCTGCACGTCGGCGATCGGCACCGCTCAGCCCCAGAGGGAGGTGGCGGCCTGGAAGAAGTCCTTCCAGAGCGGGTCGCGTCTGGCCCGCTCGCGCACCACGTTGTCGATGTAGAAGCGCAGGCGCTTCGCGTCGTCCGCGTTGTCCTTGAGCGCGACGCCGGAGATCTGGCGGGCGATCTGCGCGGGGGTCACCGTGCCCGAGCCCAGGTAGCGGGCCTCGAGTGCCGCGGCGTAGGCCACGTTCACCGCCTCCGCGGTGGACATCACGGTCTCCGGCGTCTTGACCGGGGTGCCGTCCGCGGTGACACCGGTGCGCAGTTCCTGGAAGGCCGTGACCAGCAGCTCGATCACCGGGCGGTCGATGCGCACCGATCCGCTCCGATCACCCAGTTCGTAGGCGACCTGCGACTCGACCAGCTCGATCTCGAAGTCCCGGTCGGCGATCGGCTTGACGGTCTCGAAGTTGAAGCGGCGTTTGAGCGCCGCCGACATCTCGTTCACCCCACGGTCGCGGATATTCGCGGTCGCGATCAGGTTGAAGCCCTGCCGCGCGGCGATCCGCGAGTCCCGTCCGAACTCGGGGACCATCAGCTGCTTCTCCGACAGGATCGACACCAGCGTGTCCTGGATCTCGGGGGCGCACCGGGTGATCTCCTCGAAGCGGACGATCCGTCCGGCTGCGAGTCCCTGATAGACGGGCGAGGGGACGATCGCCGCGTCGGTCGGTCCCTGGGCGAGCAGGAGGGCGTAGTTCCAGGAGTAGCGGATGTGGTCTTCCGTGGTTCCCGCGGTCCCCTGCACGGTCAGCCCGGAGTCGCCGCTGATCGCGGCGGAGAGCAGCTCGGAGAGCATCGACTTCGCCGTGCCCGGCTCTCCGATCAGCATCAGCGCCTGACGCCCGAGCAGGGTGACGACGGCGCGGTCGACGAGGGGGTCGTCGCCGTAGAACTTGCGGGTGACGCCGAGCCGCGGCTCGCCGACGACGAAGGACCGCACGGACCGCGGCGACAGCAGCCAGCCGGGCGGGAGGTCCGCACCGGCGGCGGCATCGTCGGCCCGCAAGGCGGCGAGCTCGCCCGCGTACCGCAGCTCCGCCGGCCGGCGGATCTCGTCGACTGCCTCGTCTGCGGCTGTCACCATGCTGTCCTCTTCTCCCAGTCGGGGTCGAATACGCCCGCCCCGGCGATGCCGAGGTAGTCGGTATAGGCCTCGGCGACGAGCACCGGAGGCAGGCTGTCGAGCGGCAGGTCCTTGCCGACCCCGTGTCCGCCGCGCAACGCCCGCACCGTGAGCGTCGTCGTCGCGGCGGCGATATTCTCCTCGGGGAAGCCGTTGCCGCTGAATCCGACGACCACCTGCAGGTGCACGGCGGCGAAGTCCTTGGTGTACTCGGTGAACCATCCGCCGTCCTCGCTGGCACCGCGCTGGTAGCCGCGCTTCGTCGCGGCGGCGCGGATGCCGAAGGCGTCGCTCACCCAGCCCCGCCTGTCGGCGATCTCGGTGCTCGCGGCGACGACGACGGGCGTCTCGGAGTCGAACTGCGGGAAGAGCGGCGTCGCGCCGTAGTCGGAGAGGTGCGCCCGCCAGGCGGCGGAGGCCTCGGCACCGACAAGCGCGGAGTGGGCGAGCATGAGCTCCCCGGCCTCGTCGAGCACGACGTCGTCGTCGTCCACCCCGATGGGGGAACCGTCGTCGCCGAGGCGGAGCAGTCGGCGCTTCTCGCCGACGCACTCGATCCAGACCAGCCCGGTGATCAGCCGGGACACGATCGGATGCCCGGCCAGGAACTCCGACCACTCGGCGGCGGGCCAGGACCGGCCCGCGCACATCGCCTCGTACAGGCGCTGGGTCTGCATCGCGACGACCAGCTTCAGCTCGGCACGGCTGGCGGTCAGCTGGCTCTTCGCATCCTTCACCGTGTCGGCGTCCTCCGACTCGCGCTTCGCGGGCAGCGCCCTGACGACCTTGCCGCTGTCGTTCGAGAGCTCGAGCGTGAACGCCGGGGTGATCCGCGCGGTGAACTCCCGCTCGCCGTAGCTCAGTCTCAGGATGCCGTCGTCCCCGAAGCCGGCCGTGGGCACCGTGCGGTCGGCGAGCTGGTCGGCCGTCCAGCCCCGGCGTTCGGCGAGCTGCTCGACGAGCGCGCGGGCCTTCCCCTGCACGGACGCGGTCCTGTGCCGCCTGGCCACTCCGAGCAGCAGCTGCAGGGCGGCGGGATCGTCGTTGGCCGCGATCGCGGCGATCAGCGCCTCCACCTGGGCACGGCGGGTGTAGTGGTCGCGCATGTACGCCTGCACCTGCCGCACCAGCCGGTGGCCGCGTGCGCCGACGGTGAGCGCGAGCAGCCCCTTCGACGCGATGGCCGAGCCCGGGTAGGTCGCGGAGTGCTCCCTGCGGCACTGCTCGACGACCTCGTCGAGGCTGGCGGCGGCGAGGGCGCCGTAGTAGTCGGGGTACTGCGGGTACTTCGCGGCGAGTCGCTGGTACTCCGCATGGCGCGCCGGTCCGGCCACGGCCGCGTGGGCCCGGCTCTCCGCATCGGAGGGGCGCCGGGTGTCCTCGGCTATCCAGCCGTCTGCGACGAATTCGCCGAGCGCCGCCGCACTCCGATCGTCGAGCAGCCCGACGTAGCGCGCCACCATCCCGGCCCCGCCCGGGTCCTTCAGCTTCACGGCGAGGATCACCCACCAGCGCAGCACCTCCGGGGGCACGGGGGTTCCGGTCGCCGCCCACCGGGCCTCCGGCAGCGCGTCGAAGGGGAACCAGGAGAGCGCGGCGGGGGTCGCGATCCGGCTCGTGGTCGCTTCCGCGATCAGCGTCTCGGGGGCGACATCGGCCGAGATATCGTCTCCGAGCGTCTCGAGCGCTGTCAGGATCGCCGATTTCACGACTTCCCGCTTCTCCTTGGCCAGCGCGGTGCGGAGAAGCGCGATGGAGGCGGGGTCCGCGATGCGGGCCAGCCACTGCGCCGAGGTCTCGCGCACCTCCAGCTTCGCGCTGCCCAGGCCCTGGGCGGCGAGCGTCAACGCGCCGTCGTGCTGCTCGAGGAGCGTCTGTGCAGCGAGCCGGTGCGACTTGCCCGTGCCCAGCGCGATCTCGCCGAGCCGCGACAGGATCGGACCGGGGATCGCGGGCATGACCGCCAGCAGCTCGAAGGCACGGTCGATGCCGTAGCTCCCCGACCCGCGCGAGTCGTCGGGACGCAGCCCGAATGCCACCTCGACGGGCTCGGGGTACTCGTCGAGGAACGGCCAGACGAGGGCCGGATCGATCTCGCCCAGATCGTAGTTCCAGCGCGAGAATACGAGCCGGGCCACCTCGCCGACCGGATCGTCGTGGCCCGCGCGGGCGAGAGCATCCGCAATAGTCCGCAGGTCGAAGTCGAGTCCGACCGAGTGCCGGACGCGGGGCCAGACCACGCGGTTGCCCGGCCGGGTGGACAGCCGCAGGTACTGCAGCAGGGTCAGGCCCCTGTTCAGGTCGTTCAGCAGGCCCATGGTGAAGTCGTCGAAGTTCTTCGGCGGCTGCCGGCTCGTCCCGCTCAGGTATGCGGCGGCTGCGGTGATGTCGCGGTCGCTCACCGCCTCGAGCCGGGCGATGCGGTCGGCGACGTTCTTCTTGTTCGAGGCGGTCCAGGTCGTCTGCTTGGCGGCCTTGATCTCCTTCAGCCCGATGCGGTTCGCCCGCACCGCATCGTCGACGAACCCGCGGGCCCGGGCGACGAAGCCGGGGTCGACGTCCGCCTCCTCGATCACCGCGAAGGGCGGTCGGGGGGTCTGGGGCATCGGTGTCTGGAGCGCGGCACCCCGCTCGAGGGCCGCGCCGATGATCTCGGCCCGCTTGCCGGTCGGATCGGACACGAGCGCTCGTCGCAGCGCGTCGAGACCGAGGCCCGACGGGATGCGGGCCAGGGAGTCGACGACATCCGCGATGCGGCCGGGTGCGGCCGTCGAGACGAGGGGCTCCAGGGCGTTCACCTGCGCCTCGGGCGGCAGCACGGCGATGCTCGTCAGGGCGTCGCCGCGCACGCCCTTCGCCGGGTCGACCGCGAGGGCGGCCAGGGCCGGGAGGAGCGCGGTCGTGAGCTCCGGTCTCCCGTTCAGGAACGCGATGAGACCGCGGCGACCCTCGACGCCGAAACCCGGCACCAGTGCGGCCAGCTCGTCGGAGAAGGCCAGGGCGAAGTCCGACAACGCGTGCATCTCGTACAGCCTCGGCAGCGGGACGCCGGAATAGTCGCGCTGCATGCCGTGGCGGTCGAACATCGTGGCGAGCACAACGCGTACGGCGCCGTCCGGGTCCATGCCGTCGGCCTGCAGGAGCCGGATGAGCAGCACGGGGTGCCAGAACCGGCGGTCCGTGAGGTTCGCGGCCCGGGGGCCCCGGCCGCCGACGGGCCAGAACACGTCGACGAGCAGGCGGGCCAGCCAGTCGGGGGTGGCGGGCGAGGTCGAGACGAGCGGCGCGCTGCCGGCGACGGCGTTCAGCAGGCGGGCGAAGCGCACGATCTGCTCGCTGCCGAGCGCGGGGATGCCGGCGTAGAGCGCGCTCCGCGCATCGCGCGCCTTCGCGACGGACCAGCCGGGCAGCGCCTGGGCGATCGCCGCGTCGTCGGCCGCCAGCGCGGTGGACCAGCGGGGCTGCAGGGTGCCGGGCATGCCCAGGTAGCGCCACGCCGTGTCGTCGCCGCTCTGCGCCCAGCGCGCCAGCGACTCGGCGGCGGTTCCCTCCGACACGTACGCCAGGGCCGTGCGCCAGGTCGTCTCGTCGAGCGCGCGCAGCACGTGCAGGGCGTCCCGTAGCAACGGGGGCTCCGGCGGATTCCTGCCGAGGCCCAGCTTCGACGCGAGTCCTCTGAACACGTGACCTCCATGGTGATGCGGACCGCTCGCGGCGCCCCGTCCGCTCCACCATAGTGCTCAAGCATTCCTCAGGGGTTAATGTCGCGTCGCAGACGTCGCTCGCACCAGACGTAGAACGACGCGAAGCCGAGCAGCGAGACGAGGATGCCCCCGACCACCGCGGCGGCGGCCGGCCTCTCCCACTCGAGGTCGCGCACCGAGACCGCCAGGGCGACGGCGATGAACAGCAGGGAGACGATCTCCGCCTGCACCACCTCGCGCATGGCGCTCCACCGGGTCTCGCGCAGCAGCCACAGGTTCACCGCGCCCGGCAGGGTCAGCACCGCGCCGACCACCCGGGCGGTGAGCGGCGTCGTCTCCCAGGCCCACAGCCGTGTTGTGTGCTCCGGCAGAAGGAACATGCTCGCACCGCAGAGCAGCGCCGCTCCCCCGACGACGGCGAGCACGATGCGCGCGGCCGTGGGGATGCGCAGATCGCGCTCCTCGGGCACTCCCGGATCCGCGCGCCAGTCCACCACGAGCACCGCCGCGACGAGCACCGGCGTCACGAGGTAGAGCACCGACCAGGCGATGAACGAGACGTGCCCGTGGTGGAAGCGGTCCCAGTGCAGCAGGGTGGCGGTGCCGAGAAGTACCGCGAAGAGCAGGACCGCCGGGAAGCCGTACTTCACCCGGTGCCAGCGGCGGCCCACCAGCACCCGCACGAAGAACCAGATGCCGCCGACGTAGGCGGAGGCGAGCAGCATGGAGGTGAGCGGCGGGGCGATCGTCCAGGCGAAGAGCTGTTCCGTCCGGTGCGGGAGCAGGTAGAGCAGGACGACCGCCACCACGAGGAAGGGGAGGACCAGCACCGCCACCGCGCGCGTGAACGGACGGATGCGGTCGTCGCGCACCGTCACGCGTCGGCCCCCGTCACTGGTCGCCACCGCGCGCCGCGAGGGCCGCAGCCACGGCCGCATCGCTCGGGAGGTCCCTGCCGCGGGCGCGGCCGGCGGCGAACTCCTCCTGACCCGACCCGGCGGGGATCGAGTCCACGTAGCCCTGGTGGAACGAGAATGCGGGTGCGTTGTAGATGCCGGTCTGCTCGCGGAGCGACTCCGCGGCGCCGAGGAAGAGGCCCGCCCGGTCGAGCTCGCCGGCGGTCACGGCGATCGCGACGAGCCCCTCGAGCCCGTAGGCGATTCCCTCGTCGTGGTGCAGGCGCACGGCGACGCCGAGACTCTCGGCGAACGCCGCATCCGCTCTGTCGGCGTCTCCGAGAAGCAGGCTGGCCCAGCCGAGGTGGTGCAGCGCGATCATGGTGCCGAGGTCGTCGCGCTGCCGTCGGGCGATCGCGAGGCCCTGCTCGAAGCCGGCCAGGGCGTCGGGCACCCGTGCCTGCAGCAGCGCGACCCGGCCGAGCGTCACCAGGGCGAGCGACTCGCCCCAGGCGTCGTCGGAGTCGCGGAACAGCTCGAGCGAGGTCGCCAGATCGGCGCCGGCGGCCACCGGATCCGGGGTCGTAGAAGCCAGCCGCGCCAGGGCGAGCGAGATGAGCGCGAGCGCCTCCCCCGCCGGCTCGTTCTCGCGGTGGAACAGCTCGACGCTCTCGGTGAGGCCGGACACGACGAGACCGTCCGGGTCCTGCCAGAAGGTGATGGCCCGCGTGAAGTAGAGGCCGATCGCCCGCGCGCGGTCGCTCACCTCCGGGCCCGCGGCGAGCAGCTGCTCCATCCAGACCCGCACCTCGCCGAGGAGTCCGCCCACCCACCAGTACACGTAGAGGGTCCAGGCGAAGTCGGCGAGAACCGACCACTCGCGCTCGTCGAGCAGGTAGCGCACCGCGCCCCGCAGGTTGTCGCGATCGGCGCCCAGGCGCAGCACCCAGCCGGGCAGGTGGTCGTCCTCGAGCTCCAGCTCGATGCGGCGGCCGAGCTCCACGTAGTAGTCGGCGTGCGCGCGCCTGGCCTCGTCGAGCCGGCCCTCCGCTGCGAGCTGTTCGAGCGCGTACTCGCGCACCGTGGCGAGCATGGAGAAGTGCGAGTCGCCCGCCCGGTCGCGCTCCCGCACCAGGCTGTTGTCGACGAGCACGGCGAGGCTGCCCAGCAGGTCGTCTCCACGGCCGGCGACGGCCTCCGCCGCCTCGAGGAAGAAGCCTCCCTCGAAGACGCCGAGCGTGGCGAGCAGTGCGCGCTCCTCGTCTCCGAGCAGGCCCGTGCTCCACTCGATCGTGCTCCGCAGGGTCTGCTGGCGGGCCGGCAGGTCGCGGGCGCCGCCGACGAGCAGCGGCAGCCGGCGGTCGAGCCGCGCCAGCATCGAGGAGGGGGACAGCAGGCGGATGCGGGCGGCCGCGAGCTCCAGTGCGAGAGGAACACCGTCGAGCGCCACGCAGATGCGGGCGACCGCGTCCATGTTGTTCGCATCGAGCTCGAAGTCGGGCTTCACGGCGTGCACGCGCTCGACGAAGAGGGCGACGGAGGGAACGGCCGCCATCCGGGCGAGCTTTTCGCGCCGGTCGACGGAGGGGAGCGCGAGCGGCCCGACCTCGAAGCTGCGCTCGGCCGAGACGCGCAGCAGCTTCCGGCTGGTGAGCAGCAGGCTGAGACCGGGTGCGACGCCGAGCAGGCGGGTGAACACCTCTGCCGCGTCCACCACCTGCTCGACGTTGTCGATCACGAGCAGCAGCCTGCGGCGTTTCAGCGCGGTCTCCAGCTTGTCGGCGAGGGGCGCGTCCCCGGTGTCGCGGACGCCCAGTGCGACGGCGATCGCGCCGGGCACCGCCGCCGGGTCGTGCACGGCGGAGAGGTCGACGAAGACCACGCCGTCGGCGAACTCGTCGCTCAGGGTCGAGGCGACCGCGATGGCGAGCCGGCTCTTGCCGATCCCGCCCGGACCCGTGAGGGTGACGAGCCTCGCCCTCTCGCGCAGGAGCATCCGCTGCACCGCACGCAGCTCCTCGTCCCTGCCGATGAGCTCGGTGAGCGGGGAGGGCAGCGGCACGCCGGAAGCGCTCGCCTCGGTGTCGACCCCGCCGTGCGCGTGGGTGAGCGGGATGGAGGGCGACCTGCTCTGGTCGAAGCGCTCGGCGAGCAGGGTGGCGAGGTCGGCCCCGACCAGCGCGGCGAGCTCGCGCGGGGTTGAGAAGTACTTGAACGACGCCGTGTCGTCGCTGCGGATGCGGTCGAGAAGCTCGTTCAGACGCGGTTCGCGCCCGCCGGCCGACTCCTTGATGTAGATCAGTTTCGGCAGCACGGGGGCGAGGATGTACTCGTCCTCGAGCCCGGAAACCGTCTCGCCCGGGGCGACCCAGCCGTAGCGCTCCCAGTAGAGGCCGACGAAGATGTCGCTCTGCTGCAGGTAGGCCCGGTACAGGTCGCGGGGCGGGTGCGGGCGGGCGCCGAGCTCGAACATCACCGGCGCGAGGTGCAGTCGCTCGACGGCGCCGCGAACAGCCCGCCGCTCGTCCGCGAGCTCCTTCAGCGTGGAGCTGACGAAGATGCGGAGGCGCTGGTCGGGCGTGCGGATAGAGCCGGAAGTGGCAGCCATAAGCAGCCAGTCTGTGACGCGCTGCAGCCCGTGTCTACCCCCGGGGCAGCGCCTTCCGCGCGGGTGTACGCAGGTGGTATGGAGTCTCCCTCAGAATCTTCGGTTGTCTTTCTCGCGGTCGACGACCCGGTGGCGCGGGCCGAGGTGCGCGATGCGCTGCAGCGCCGCTTCGGCGCCGACTACTCGATCGTCGCGCCCCCGGGAGCGGATGCCGCGGCCGTTCTCGGGTCGGCCGCGGCGACCGGCGCGACCGTCGCGCTCGTCATCGGCGACGACCACGATCCCGCGCTCTTCGTCCGGGCGAGACGGCTCTTCCCCGATGTGCGCCGCTGCCTCCTCATCGAGTGGGGCTCCTGGGCCGAGCCCGCAACCGAGACCGCCGTGCTCGCCCTCATGGCGGCGAACCGCATCGACTACTACCTGGTGCGCCCGACGCGGAGCCCCGACGAGTACTTCCACCGCACGGTCACCGAATTCCTGCTGGAGTGGCAGCGGGCCACGGGCGCGCACCCCGTCGGTCTCACCGGGCTGGGGACCGCGCTCCCCGACTCCACGGTCGACCTCGCGATCGTCGGCGCGGGACCGGGCGGTCTCGCCGCAGCGGTCTACGCCGCATCCGAGGGACTGAGCACCCTCGTGCTCGAGCGCGGGGCCATCGGCGGGCAGGCCGGCTCGAGCTCGCTGATCCGCAACTACCTCGGCTTCTCGCGCGGGGTGTCCGGGGCGGAGCTCGCCGAGCGCGCCTACCAGCAGGCCTGGGTGTTCGGCGCCCGCTTCGCACACGGGCGGGAGGTGACCGGCATGTCTCCGAGGGGCGACTCCTCAGACGCCTTCCTCCTCGAGGTGGGCGCCACGGAGACGGTCGCCGCCCGCTCTGTTGTGCTCGCGGCCGGGGTCTCCTACCGGCGGCTCTCGGTGCCGGGCCTCGCGCCCTTCGTCGGCACCTCGGTGTTCTACGGGGCCTCGGCGGTGGAGGCGAAGGCGCAGACGGGCAGGGTCGCGGTCGTGGTCGGCGGCGGCAACTCGGCCGGGCAGGCCGCCCTGCACCTCGCCCGCTATGCCGCATCCGTCTCGCTGGTGGTGCGGTCGGCATCGCTCGCCGACAGCATGTCGCAGTACCTCGTCGACGAGCTGGCCGCGGCCGGGGTCGGCATCCTCACCGAGGCGAAGGTGGTCGGCGGCATCGGCACCGGTGACCGTCTCGACCACATCGTGCTGCGCGACCGGCCGACCGGGGTGGACTCGCGGGTGCGCTGCGACGCGCTCTTCATCACGATCGGGGCGGCACCGCACACCGGCTGGGTGGCGCCGGAGGTGCTGCGCGACCCCTGGGGCTACGTGATCACCGGCGCGGACGTGCTCGGCGAGGGTGGGCGCCGCGCCTGGCCGCACGAGCGCAATCCGGCGCCGCTCGAGTCGTCGGTGCCGGGCTTCTTCGCCGTCGGCGACGTGCGGCGCGGATCGGTGAAACGGGTCGCCTCCGCGGTCGGCGAGGGGTCGGTGGTGGTCAGCTCGGTGCACGCGTTCCTGGCCGAGCTCGTGGGCTGAGCCGCTCGCGCCGGGCAGGCTAGACGCCGAAGCGCTCCACGAAGGCGCGTACCAGCGCCGCGGGCTCGGTGACGCTCGACCGCTCGATCTCCCGCACAACACCGTCGTAGCCGCCCGGAGCGAAGTAGCCGTTGTCGCGGTAGATGCGGATGCGCGAGAGGATGCCCGCGCGGGTGAGCTCGGGGTGGAACTGGGTGGCGTAGACGTTGGCGCCGACGCGAAAGGCCTGCACCGGGCACTTCTCGCTGCTGGCCAGCACCACTCCGCCGCGGGGCAGCACGGTGCACGCCTCCTTGTGGCCGACGAAGGCGTCGAAGCTCGTCTCGAGTGCACCGAAGAGCTGGTCGGCCGCGCCGGCCGCCGAGACGGTGACCGTGGTCGGCCCCGCGGTCTCGGGCCAGGTGCCGTCGACGAGTCCGCCGAGGCGGGAGGTGAGCAGCCCGATGCCGTAGCAGGCGCCGAAGAAGGGGAAGTCCCGTTCGACGACCCGGTCGACGAGCCGTCCGAGCTCGTCCTCGACGCGCAGCTGCAGCTCCGACTTGAGCTCGGCGCTCTCGCTGGTGTTGAAGGGACTGCCGCCCACGATCACGCCCGAGTAGTCGTCGAGGTCGATGTGCGGCATCGGAGCCGCGTCGAGCCGCACGCGCACCAGCTCGTCCGGCTCGAGGCCGCCGGCGTCGAGGAAGCTCGCATACTCCTCGTCGGCGGCCTCGTCGTCGGTGCGGGTGGCCAGCAGCAGGAAGGGCTTCACGAGTTCAGGCTAACCGCGCGGGCTCAGCGGCGGGTGAGCTCCGGAAATTGTTCGTCACGGAACTCTCCGGCGATGCGCTCCCCGTTCCGCGCCGCCTCGTCCTCGCGCGCCCGCAGCTCGACACGGCGGATCTTGCCCGAGCTGGTCTTGGGCAGCTCGTAGAACTCGATGCGACGCACCCGCATGTACGCGGGCAGCGCGGTGCGGGCGTGTAGCAGCACGGCGAGCGCCGTCTCCGCCGTGGGCTCCCAGCCGGCCGCGAGAACGACGTAGGCCTTCGGGGTATTCAGTCGCGTCGCATCCGGTGCGGGCACCACAGCCGCCTCGGCGATCGCCGGGTGCTCGATGAGCACGCTCTCCACCTCGAAGGGCGAGACCTTGAAGTCGCTCGACTTGAAGATGTCGTCGGTGCGCCCGATGAAGGTGATGTAGCCGTTCTCGTCGCGGCTGGCCACGTCGCCGGTGTGGAAGAAGCCCTCGCGCACCACGTCGGCGCTGCGCTCCGGGTCGGCGAAGTACCCGGCCATGAGGTTGACGGCCGGAGTCGTCAGGTCGAGGCAGACCTCGCCCTCGTCGCCGACGACGCCGGTGAGCGGATCGACCAGGGCGACGTGCACTCCGGGGAGCGGGAGACCCATCGATCCGGCCTTGAGCGCGGAGCCCGGCGCGTTGCCGATGATCGCGGTGGTCTCGGTCTGCCCGTAGCCGTCGCGGATCACCAGGCCCCAGGCCTTTCGGATGTGGTTGATCACCTCGGGGTTCAGCGGCTCCCCCGCGGAGAGGATCTCGGCGAGGGCCCCCGGGCGCTCCCCCACGTCCGCCTGGATGAGCATGCGCCAGACCGTGGGCGGAGCGCAGAAGGTGGTGACCGCGGCCCGCTCCAGCTGCGCGAGGAGCGCCGGCGGGTCGAACCGGGAGTAGTTGTAGACGAACACGGTCGCCTCCGCGATCCACGGCGCGAAGAAGCAGCTCCAGGCGTGCTTGCCCCAGCCGGGCGAGCTGATGGCCAGGTGGGTGTCCCCCGGCTGCACCCCCAGCCAGTACATGGTGGTGAGGTGGCCCACCGGGTACGACGACTGCGTGTGCACCACCATCTTGGGCTTGCTGGTGGTTCCCGAGGTGAAGTAGATCAGCGAGGGGTCGCCGGTCTCCACGGGCACGGCGACCTTCGTGGTCGGCGCGGCGTAGGACTCGTCGAAGCCGGACCATCCCGCCCTCGCCTCGCCGATCACGATGCGGCCGTAGGTGCCGGGCACGTCGTCGAACTTGGGAACGTCGGCCGGTGCGACGATCACGTGGTCGACCCGGCCGCGCAGCACGCGGTCGGCGAGGTCGTGCGAGCCCAGGGCCGTCGAGGTGGGCAGGATCACGGCGCCCACCTTCATGATCGCGAGCATCGCCTCCCAGAGCTCGATCTGGTTGCCGAGCATCAGCATCACGTGGTCGCCCTTGCGCACGCCGAGCTGCTGCAGCCAGGTGGCGACCTGGTCGCTCCGTGTGACCATCTGGTCGAAGGTGGCCTTCCTCTCCGAGCCTTCCTCCTCCACGATCCAGAGGGCGAGCCTGTCGTTGCCGGTGCCGATGGCGTCGAACCAGTCGGTCGACCAGTTGAACCGGGGTCCCACGTCGGGCCAGACGAACTCCCGCGCCGCCGTGTCGTGGTCGTCGCGGAGGGCGAGCAGCTGGTCGCGGGCGGCACGGAAGGCGGTTGTCGCGGAGGTCATGCCCCCATCATCCTCGGAAAACGGCAGCACGGCCGCATACCGCCGCTCCGCCGGGCGGACACCGCCCCCGACGGGCGTAGGGTGAGCGTGACAGCGTCGTCGCGCCCACACACCGCGACGGAACGAGACCAGCATGGCGAGCCAGAGCATCCACGGGTGGCACTGCCACACCGTATCCGGCGAGCGCTGGCTGCTCCTCAAAGACGAGTACGTGCACCGCTGCGGCACCGGCCTCGTCGACCAGGCGGCGGCACGGGAGCGCGCCAGGCGCGCGGAGGCGCTGCGGCTCGAGGCCGAGGCGGCCATCGACCCCTTCCCCGGTCTCGACTGAGGCCGGTCGGCGGACGCGCTGCTAGCTCAGATCCTCCGGGTTCTCCATCACCGCTGCACGCCTGCCGCTGATCCGGTTGGCCAGGTAGGTCACTCCCCAGAGCAGCACGCCGAGCAGCAGGAGCGCACCGGCGATCTGGTACTGCTCCACCGGGCGGCCCGAGGAGAACGGGAGCACCAGGTAGGCGCAGCACAGCGCCCCGATCACCGGGAGGATGCGCCCGGCGTTGAAGTGCCCGTGGTCGACCTTCTGCCTGCGCAGCACCAGGACGGTGATGTTCACCACGGTGAACACGGTGAGCAGCAGCAGCGAGGTCGTGCCACCCAGCAGCGCGACGACCGACCCGGTGGGGTCGAGCGACACATAGGCGATCAGGCCGAGGGCGATCCCGGTGGTGAGCAGGATCGCCGCCCAGGGAGTGCGGCGCACCGGGTGCACCTTCGAGAGGAACTTCGGCAGCACACCCTGCCTGCTCATCCCGTAGAGCAGCCGGCTGGCCATCATCATGTTGATCAGTGCGCTGTTGGCGACCGCGAACATCGAGATGAACGGGATCAGGTCGGAGATCGGGAACCCGGGAGCCGCCGTCTGCACCACCGTCACCAGCGGGGTCTCGTTGCCGGCGAGTTCGCCGATGGGCACGATCGCCACCGCGCAGATCGACACCAGCACGTAGACCACGGCGGTGATCCCGAGGCCGGTGAGCATGATCCTCGGGAAGATACGGCTCGGGTCCTTGGTCTCCTCCGCCATGTTCACCGAGTCCTCGAAGCCGACCATCGCGAAGAAGGCCAGCGAGGTGGCGGTGCTCACGGCGAGCAGCAGGCCCTTGTCGCCCGGCGTCTCGAAGGCGACCACTCGGGAGAAGTCGGCGTTGCCGCCGGCGATCGCCCAGAAGCCGATGAAGATCACCAGCAGCAGGCCCGAGAGCTCCACCAGGGTGAGCACCACGTTGAGCATCACGCTCTCGGTGACGCCGCGGAAGTTGACGAGCATGACCAGCAGGATGAAGCCGAGCGCGATCGCGCACACCCCCAGGTTGCTGAGGTCGAGCCCGAATCCCGCCACGAGGTTGACGGCGAAGGCCCGTGAGGCGGCGGATGCCGAGGTGATTCCCGACGACATCACGATGAAGCAGACGATGAAGGTGAAGAAGTGGATGCCGTAGGCCTTGTGCACGTACAGTGCGGCACCGGCCGCCTGCGGGTACTTGGTCACCAGTTCCAGGTAGGAGAAGGCCGTGACGGTGGCCACCGCGAAGGCGATCAGGAAGGGGAGCCAGGCCGCGCCGCCGACCTCCGCAGCGACCTGGCCGGTGAGGGCGTAGATGCCGGTGCCGAGGATGTCGCCGACGATGAAGAGCAGGAGGAGCTTCGGTCCGATCGCCCGCTTCAGTTCCGGCTGCTCGGTCGAGGTGCCTGATGTGCCTGTGGCCGTGGAACTCATGTCTCCCCCTGATGCGGAGCCCGGGGCTGGCCGGACCGTCGGTGCTGCGGTGACGTGCGCGTTCTGGTGGTTCAGATGATGCTCCCTCGGGGGCGCGAGGGCAAGCGTTGACGTGCTGCGAGCGCCGCGGGCAGACTCGGGGTATGCCCGAACCGACGACCGTCTCCCCCATGCTCGCGAAGGCCGTCGATTCGGTGCCGGAACCCGACAGCGTCGACGGTGGGCTGGCCTACGAGCCGAAGTGGGACGGCTTCCGCGCTGTTGTGCGCTGGGACGGCTCGGAGGTCGAGATCGGCAGCCGGGGCTCACGTCCGCTCACCCGGTACTTCCCCGAGCTCACGGCGGCCTTCGCCTCCCAGCTGGGCGGTCCCTGCGTGATCGACGGCGAGATCGTGCTGCGCAGCGGGGAGCCGGGGGCGGAGAAGCTCGACTGGGAGGCGCTCTCCCAGCGCATCCATCCCGCGGAGAGCCGCATCCGCCGGCTGTCGCAGGAGACGCCGGCCAGTTTCGTCGCCTTCGACCTGCTCGCCGTCGGCGACGAGGATCTGCTCGCCACGCCGTTCTCCGAGCGCCGCGAGCGACTCGAGACGCTGCTCGCCGGGGTCGGGGAGCCGCTGCACCTCACGCAGCTGACACTCGATGTGGACCTCGCCCGCCGCTGGCTCGTCGAGTTCGAGGGCGCCGGTCTCGACGGCGTTGTGGCCAAGCCGCTCGCGGCAGCCTATGCGCCGGGCAAACGCGTGATGCTCAAGGTGAAGCACCACCGCTCCGCCGACGTGGTGGTGCTCGGCTACCGCGTGCACAAGAGCGGGAACGGCGTGGGCTCGCTGCTGCTGGGGCTCTACGATGCCGAGGGCGGCCTGCAGGGCGTGGGCGGGGCATCCGCTTTCAGCGACGCACGGCGGCTGGCGCTCGTCGAGGAGCTCGAACCGGTGGTGCTGCGCGACGCCGACGGTGCCGCGGTGCACGGGGCGGGCGAGCGCAACCGCTTCTCCTCGGGCAAGGACGTGTCCTTCGTGCGCCTGCGCCCCGAGCTCGTCGCCGAGGTGCGCTACGACCAGATGGAGGGGGCGCGCTTCCGGCACACCGTGCAGTTCGACCGCTGGCGGCCCGACCGGGAGGCGAGCTCCTGCACCTTCGAGCAGCTGGACCTGCCGGCCGCCTACGACCTGAGCCGGGTCCTCCTCCGGTGACCGAGTGGCTCGCGACGGTGCTCGCCGCGGCGGGTCCCGTCCACCCGTGGCAGGTCGTGCTGCTCTCCGTCGCGGGCGCCGTCGCGGGCGACTCCCTCGCCTACGTGGTCGGCCGTCGCTGGGGGCCGCGTCTCCTCGCGGCGGTCGGGCCGCGCTTCCCCGCGCTGTTCGGGGCCTCGCGGGTCGCCGCCGCCCGAGTCCTCGCCGCCCGTTTCGGCGTGCCCGTGGTGATCGCCACAGGGTTCGTCATCGCCCTCCGCATCCTCGCGGGCCTGCTCGCGGGAGCCCTGGGGATGCGGTACCGCCGATTCCTCGTGGCGACGGTGCTCGGCGCACTGCTCTGGTCGTGCGCGGTGGCCGTGGCCGTCGCCGCGATGGGCGGGATGGCCGCCGAGACCGTGCACCGCTTCTCCTGGGCCTCCGCGGCGGTGATCGTGCTCGCAGCCGTGGCGGTCGCGGTCGCGGTCACCGCGGTCTACCGGGCTCGCGGTGGGCGGGGGGCGCGGGAGCTGGCCGCCTCCGTGGCGCGCGTCGCCTCCCTGCTCTGGCGGGGCATCCGGCGCCTGCCCTTCACCTCCGGCCTGCTCGCGCTGTACCTGGTCGTGGGCGTGGTGAGCGAGGCCCTCTGGACGCCGGCGAAGAACCAGCCCTGGTACCCCCACGTGGCCTACGGGCTGCCCGCCCTCCAGGCAGGCGAGTGGTGGACCGTGCTCAGCGGCACCCTCGTCTCCGAGGTGCCGTTGCACTACTCGCTCGTCTTCGCCGGCATCCTGCTGTTCTGCGGCTGGTGCGAGCACCGCCTGGGCAGCACGCGCACCGCCCTCCTCTTCGCGGGCGGGCAGCTGGCGGCCGTGCTCGGAGCGTCGCTGCTGCTCGCCCTGCTGGCCCCGACCGGCTGGCCCTGGGCCGTGGAGGTGGCGGCCGCGCGCGATGTCGGGCCCTCCGGCGGCATGTTCACCTGTCTCGCCGCGGTCGCCGCGACCACCCGCGCGCCGTGGCGGCTGCGCTGGCGGATCGGTCTCGGCGGGGTGGTCTCCATCGCACTGCTCTACATCGGCACCCTCGCCGACCTCGAGCACTTCCTCGCGGTCGTGCCCGTGCTGCTGCTCGCGCCGCTCCTGCTCGGCGGGCAGCGCAGCGGTCGCCCGAGCGTGCGGGAGTGGCGGCTGCTGGTGACGTCCGCCCTCGTCGCCATCGCCGCCGTGCAGGTGCTGGTGACCCTGGTGCCCACCGACGATCCGCTCGGCTCGCGCACCACGCCGGGCCTCACCGCGTGGATCGACGTGCTCGTCGATGTGGTGGTGATCCTGGTGGTCGTCGGCCTGCTCCGCTCGGGGCGCCGGCTCGCCTGGATCGTCGCGACCGTGCTCGCCGCCGTCAACACCGCCGAGTTCGTCGTGCTGGTCGTCGGGGCGCTCGTGCTCGACGACTTCCCGGCACAGGGGCTCGTGCTGATCGGCAACAACGCGCTGTGGGCGATTCTGCTCGTGATGCTGGTTCTCGGCCAGAGGGCGTTCCGCGCCAGCATCCGCTCCTCCCGGCGCCGCCTCGGCATCCCCTCGACCGAGTCGCCGGCCGTGCTCCTGCGGCGCTACGGCGGCGGGACCCTCTCGTGGATGACGCTCTGGCCGCGCACCGACTACTTCTCGTCGTCGAGCGGGAGCAGCTACATCGGCTACGAGCTCCACGCCGGCACGGCCGTCGCGCTCGGCGACCCGGTGGGTCCGGCGGCGGATCGGGCCGCCGTCCTGTCGGAGTTCGTCGACGCCTGCCAGCGCGACGGGGTGGTGCCCGTGCTGTTCTCGGTCGGCGACGCGACGGTGGCGGATGCCCCGCGCGGCTGGCAGAGACTCACCGTGGCCGAGGACACCATCGTCGACCTGCCGTCCCTGCAGCTCACCGGCAAGCGCTGGGGCACCGTCCGCACCGCCCTCAACCGTGCGGCGCGCGAGGGCATCGAGTTCCGACTGACCCGTCTCGCCGAGGAGCCGGACGCGGTGGTGGCCCAGGTGCGGGCGATCAGCGAGGAGTGGGTGGGCGACAAGGCCCTTCCCGAGATGGGCTTCACCCTCGGCGGTGTGGACGAGGCGCTGGACCCGGAGGTGCGCAGCGGGATCGCCGTCGACGCCGAGGGCCTCGTGCACGGGGTCACCTCGTGGCTGCCGGTCTTCGGCGGCGGGGATGTGATCACCGGGTGGACCCTCGATCTGATGCGGCGCCGTGACGACGGCTTCGGCCCCGTGATGGAGTTCCTCATCGCGTCGTCCGCCCTGGCGTTCAAGGAGGAAGGTGCACTGATCGCCTCGCTCTCCGGCGCCCCGCTGAGCCGCGAGGGCGGGGAGCCGGAGGGTGTCGACGCCGTGCTCGACGCCCTCGGCCGCGTGCTCGAACCGCTCTACGGCTTCCAGTCGCTGCACGCCTTCAAGCAGAAGTTCAATCCGCGCTACGAGACGATGAGCCTGGCGTTCCGCGACGAGGCCGACCTGCCGCGCATCGCTCTCGCCCTCACCCGCGCCTACCTGCCTAACTCCTCGCTGCTGCAGATTGCGCGGATGGGCCTGCGCGGCGGGAAATAGTGCGCTGCAGCAGCAGCGTGACGATCACCGCGACGACCACGGCCGTGACGCAGAGCAGTTGGCTGGCGAGCAGCAGCGACTGGCTGCCGTTGCCGAGATCGAGCGCCAGAGCGGCCGCGACGCTCGCTGTTCCGAGCAGGAGCAGCACGGCGCAGCCGAGCAGCAGGGTGAACGAGACGCTGCGACCGCCGATCCGCGCGGGCGCCGTGTCGGGCAGCACGAGCTGGGAGAGGGCGATCAGACCGGTGACGAGCAGGATGCCCGCGATCACGTCGCTCGCCCGGTGCCAGCCGTAGGCGAGCAGCTGGAAGGTGACCACCCCGAGCACGATGCAGGAGACGAGTCCGACAACGGGGCGCGGCCGCGCCGGCAGCACGATCAGGAGGCCGAGCAGCACCGACGCGAAGGCCACGGTGTGCCCGCTCGGCAGGGTGTTCGCCTCGGCGGTCTCGAGGAAGTCGGGGCGGCTGAGCACGCCGTACTTGAGCAGTTGGGTGAGCACGTTCGCGGCGGCGATCATGGCGACGGCACGCACCGTCGGCCGTACCCGTCCGCAGACCAGTCCGACCACGACGATTCCGAGCAGCGCGACGGCGATATTCGGCACGGTCACGAGCGAGAGCAGCCCGCCGGGCCTGTCGATGTACTCGGAGGCGCCGAGTGCGAGGTTCTCCAGATCCTGGCCGCGACGGGTGCGCACTCCGACCACGTAGACGACGAGGAAGGCGATCCCGCTGACGAGCAGGACCGCGATCGACAGGGCCCGCGATGTGACGATCATTCGACGAGCCCCGGAGTCCACCTGACTAGAGTACGCATGCCGACCGGCGGTGGGTCGCGCCCACGACGCGGAATCGACATCGAGAATTAATCGAGAATCAGGACTTTGTGCCCTGCTGGGACCCGCCCCGCTACGCCACAGTGGGACCGTGCATCCACATCGGGCGGCACTCCAACGAGAGGCACCACCGTGACGAGCAACACCGCACCCACGATCGACACAGGAACGACAGCGCAGACCACCGTACTGAGCCGGCGCCGGACGGGCGTGGTGCGCGCCATCGGCGTGCTGGCCATGACGGGCGGGGTGGCGATGATCATCGTCGGCGGGGCGGTATGGGGGATGGTGAGCTCGCAGCTCGCGGCGGAGAAGATCACGGTGAGCGAGGACGCGTCCTTCCTCGCCGGGGCGGACGTCGTCGGTCCCTTCTCGGCCTTCGCGCAGGCCACCATCATCAACCACCACGCCCTCGAGGCCAGCGAGGGCAAGACCTACGCCGAGATCGACCAGGACGACCCGACCCGGCAGCTGGTGATGAACGCGTCGTTCCTGCGCGCGTCGCTGTTCACCTCGGTGGTCTCCTTCGGCGTCTCGGCGTTCGCCATCGGCGCCGGCGTGCTGATCGGCCTCGTCGGCTGGGCGATCACCGCCATGGTCCCCCGGTCGGGCAGCCGCACCGCCTAGTTGTGCTCCGCCGGCGCGGCCGGGTCAGGCGGGCTTCCTCGCCCGGCTCGGCTGCACGCGCGGCGGCTCCCCCGGCATCTTCGGGAAGTCGGGAGGGAAGGGCAGCTCGCCGAGCCCCGCGGCGAGGTCGCGCTCCCACCAGCCGGCGAGAGCGTCGATTCGCCCGGGCTGCGCGTCGAAGTCGCGCCAGGGGTCTCCCGCGGTGCGCAGGCGCTCGGGAACCGTGGTGATGGTGAAGAGCGTGGGGTCGGCGCCGCCCAGCTCGTCCCACTCCAGCGGCGTGGACACCGGTGCGTGCGCGAGTGCACGGGGGCTGTATGCCCCGGCCATGGTGCGGTCGCGGTTGGCCTGGTTGAAGTCCACGAAGATGCGCTCGCCGCGCTCCTCCTTCCACCACGCCGTGGTCACCCGCTGCGGCATCCGCCGTTCCAGCTCGCGCGCGGCCGCGATCACCGCGTGCCGCACGTCGAGGAACTCGTGGGTCGGCTCGATCGGCGCGAAGACGTGCAGCCCGCGGTTGCCCGAGGTCTTCACAAAAGCCGTGAGCCCGGCCTCGGCCAGCACGGCGCGCAGCTCGACGGCCACGGGGATGGCGTCGTCGAAGTCGGTTCCCGGCTGCGGGTCGAGATCGATCCGCAGCTGGTCCGGCAGGTCGGGAGTTGCCGCGCGGCTCGCCCAGGGGTGGAACACCACCGTGTTCATCTGGGCCGCCCAGACCGCCGTGGCGATCTCGTCGATGACGAGCTGCGGATGCGTGCGCCCACTCGGGTAGACCACCGCGACACCGCGCACATAGTCCGGCGCCCCCTTCGGCGGGTTCTTCGAGAAGAACTGCTCGCCGTCGATGCCCGCGGAGAAGCGCTGCAGGGAGACCGGGCGGCCGCCGTTCGCCGCCACGAAGGCCGGGCCGACATCGACCAGGTACTGCGCCAGATCGAGTTTGGTGATGCCCGCCTCGGGGAAGAGCACACGTCCCGGGCTCGAGATGCGCACCTCCCGGTCGCCCACCGTCAGCTGTACCGCGTCGCTTGCCATGGGCGTCAGGCTAGCCGACCGCGTGAGCCGCGCCTAGGCCTGCCGCCAGACGCCGCGCGCCGCCGCGGAGCGCACGTAGTGTGCGAAGGCGACCGGCGGGCGGCCGAGCACCGCGGAGACGGTGTCCGTGAGTTCCACATCGCCGGCCGCCGCGAGGCGTTCGAAGGCGGCGATCTCGGCGTCCACCTCGTTGTGGGGCCGCCCGAATCCGAGGTGCTGCTCGCGGTAGCGCTCCGCGCTGCCGTCGAAGGCGACGGGCCGGCCGATCTCGGCGGCGATCACACGCAGTGCCTCGGCGAAGGTCATCCGCTCGGCGCTCGTCACCTCGAGCGTGCGTCCCGCGTAGCCGCCCTGCAGGGCCACTGCGGCGACCCCTCCGATGTCGTGAGCGCTCACGAAGTCCTGGAGCGTCTCCCCGACGGGGACCACCAGCTGCCCGCCGGCCACCGGCTCGCGGAAGAAGGTCTCGAAGTCCTCCTGGAACCAGTCGGGCTGCACGATGGTCCAGTCGAGTCCCGAGGAGCGCACGAGGTCCTCCGCCTCGAGCAGATACTCGACCCGGCGCAGAGCCGCGCTCCGGTCGGAGAGCAGCACCACGCGCGTGGCCCCGGCATCCGCTGCGGCCTCGAGGAAGCCCGCGGGCAGCCGGGTCTGCTCGGGGAGCAGCAGGAACACGGCGTCGACCCCGGCGAGCGCGGCCGGCCAGGTGCGCCGGTCCTCCCAGCGCAGCGGCGGCTCGGTGCCGCGCCCGACGATGCGCGCCCCGACGCCGGCGGCGCCCAGGCGCGCCGCGACCCGGGAGCCGACCGTTCCGGTGCCCCCGGTGACCAGGACCGTGACCATGCGGGCGACTGTAGCCACCACGCAGCGGACGGCACCAGGGTGTTGACGGGGGCTGCGCACCGGGTGTGCGGCGGAGCACACTTCTCCCAGGCCGCAACGACGCGGCCGGAAGGAGTAATCATGAGTGAGTTGAAAGACGCGGTGCACACGGACCGCGACCTGAAGGCGCGCCACCGGAGAATGTGGGCCTCGGGCGACTACCCGGAGTTGGCGAGCGACCTGGTCTCGTCACTCGGACCGATCCTGGTCGAGGCCGTCGGGGTGGGTCCCGGCGACCGGGTGCTCGACGTGGCGGCGGGCGCCGGCAACGCCGCGATCCCCGCCGCGCAGACGGGCGCCACGGTGATCGCGAGCGATCTGACGCCGGAGCTGTTCGAGGCGGGCCGACGCCAGGCCGCGGAGGCAGGCGTCGAGCTCGAGTGGCGCGAGGCCGACGCCGAGGACCTGCCGTTCGGCGACGGCGAATTCGACGTGGTGCTGTCGACCATCGGCGTGATGTTCGCGCCGCACCACCAGGTGGCGGCCGACGAGCTGCTGCGGGTCTGCCGGGCGGGCGGCCGCATCGGGGTGCTGAGCTGGACACCGCGGGGTTTCGTCGGGCAGATGCTCGGAGCCATGAAGCCCTACGCGGCGGCCCCGCCTCCCGGAGCGCAGCCGCCGCCGCTCTGGGGTGACGAGCAGCACGTGCGCGAGCTGTTCGGCGACCGGGTGGGGGACGTCTCGGCGACCCTCGGCACGGTGCGGATCGACAAGTTCGCCCGCGCGGAGGAGTTCCGCGACTACTTCGCCTCGCACTACGGCCCGACCATCGCCGCCTACCGCACCGTGGCCGACGACCCGGAGCGCGTCGCCGCCCTCGACCGCGACCTCGTCGACCTGGCGGAGAAGCACGACCAGGGTTCCGGCGAGCGGCTGGTGCTCGGCTGGGAGTACCTGCTGGTGACCGCTGTGAAGCGATAGCGCCGTCGAGGAGTGGCTGCGTGTGCGGCGGTGCCTCCCCGGGCACCGCCGCACAGCCTCTCCGGCGGGCATCCGCTGCGGTCCCCCGCACCGGGACCAACCTGACCGTTGGCTCCGCAATCCCGGGAGTGTCACGATCGCGCTCGTAGGGTGGAACGATGGCAAAGCTGAAGAGAATTCCCGTCCAGTCCACCCTCCTCGCGGGCGCCGTTGTGCTCGCGCTCGCCGGATGCTCGCCCTCCGCCCCGACCGCCTCGCCGGCTCCCGCGTCCGCGACGCCGACCGCCGAGGCCGAGCCCGACCGCGTGGACCCGACCGTGCAGCTCGTCACCGACTACCTCGAGGCGATCGCCGCGGACGACGCCGCGGCGGCCTGGGCGCTGCTCAGCCCGGAGACGCAGGAGATCTACGTGTCGGAGGACACCTACGCGGCTGCCCGGGCAGACGACGGCTCGGTCACCGCGGCCGACGCCGCGCAGTTCGTGGAGGGCGAGCTGGTCTCGCACCAGATTCCCGACCAGACGGGGGTGGTCGTCGAGGCCGGCCGGCCCGGTCTCGCCGACGCCTGGGTGGTGCGCGATACCGACGCCGGCCCGCGCATCGACTCGACGCCCGTGCCGGCAACCGGCCAGACGCCCTTCACCTGGGTGAATCCCGTCCTCGACACGGGTGCGGCCTTCGACCCCGCCTCGCCCGCGCGCATCTCCTTCCCCTACGTCTACTCGGGTGACACGCTGATGGCCGAGCCGCCGCGCACCATCACCGGCTGGCTCGACGGTGTGCCGACCACGGTCACCCTCGACGTGGCCGCCGGCTCCGGGGCGGAGTTCGTCGTCGACACCCCGGCGCAGTCCGGCCAGGTGCTCTCGATCGCCTGGCTTCTCCGCCAGGACTCCCCGCTCTGGCGCACGACCACCCTCACCCTCTGACGGCCGCGTCACGGCACGACTGACCTAGGCTGACCCGATGGATCCAGCTCCGACTCGCGCTCCGATGATCGCCGCGGGCGCACCGCCCGAGCTGCACGTGATGACCTACAACATCCGAAGGCGCATGACGCACCTCGGCACGCGCAGCCCCGACCTGTGGTCACGGCGCAGGCACCTGATGGCGGAGCTCCTGCGGTCCGAGGCTCCGGCCCTCCTCGGCACCCAGGAGGCGATGCCCGATCAGGCGCGCTTCCTGCTCGAGACACTCGGCGCGGACTACCGCCGGGTAGGACGCGGGCGCGGCACCCGCGGCGGCGGCGAGGGCTGTCCGGTCTTCTTCGACGCCACCCGGCTGTACCTCGAGGAGTGGTCGCAGTCCGCACTGTCGTCCACGCCCGCCGTGCGCGGCTCGCGGTCGTGGGGCAACCGGGTGCCGCGCGTGGTGGTCTCGGCCGTCTTCACCGACCGGGCCACGGGCATCCGCTTCCGCGTCCTGAACACCCACTTCGACCACCTCTCGGCCCGGTCCCGGCGCGCCTCGGCGCAGATGGTGGGCGCCATGGCCGCGGCGAGCGCGATGCCGGTGATCGTGATGGGCGACGCGAACACCGGCATCGACTCCCCGCCGTTCCGGGCGCTGACCGCGCACGGCCGGCTGGTCGACGCCTGGACGGCCGCCTCCGAGCGCCTCACCCCGGAGTGGAAGACCTACTCCGGCTACCGCGCGCCGCGCCTCGGCCGCCGCATCGACTGGATGGCGGTGAGCCCCGGCGTCGAGGTGGTCTCGATCGGCATCAATGCGGTGCGTGTCGACGGTGCGGCTGCCTCCGATCACGAGCCCGTGCAAGCCCTGCTGCGAATGCCTGCCGGCGCCGCGATCCCGGGTATTCTGCCGGCATGATCGAGTCGTTCCTCCGCCCGCCGGGCGGCGCTCTGCTGCTCGCGGATGCGGTGCGGCTTCTCGGCGTGATGAGTGTCGTCGCCGTGTTGCTCTGGTGGTCCCCGGTGGACGTCGCCGTGCTCGCCCTCTCGATGATCGGGCTGGTACTCCCCCGGTTCCTCGGTGTGCGTCCCGCGCTCGATGCGGGCCTCGGGGCGGCCCTGCTCGTCGCCGCGTGGTTCAGCGTGCTGGGCCTCTACGTGTCGGCGCCACTGGTCGACCTCCCGGTGCACTTCGTGCTCAACGGACTCGTCGCGGCGATCGCCTCCATTCTGCTCGCCCGGCTGGGCGTGCTGCCCGAGTCACTCGACGTCGCCCGCCCGCGCCTCGGCATGGCAGTGATCACCACGGCGCTCGGTGTGGTCGGCGGAGTGCTCTGGGAGTTCGGCGAGTGGGCCGGGCACAGCTTCATCGACGAGACCATCTTCGTCGGCTATTTCGACACCCTCGGCGACCTCGCGGTCGGAGGGCTCGGATCGCTGCTCGCCGGGGCGTCGATGTCGTATCTCACCGAGCACCAGTGGCGTCCGCGTGCGGCGGCGCCGACCCGGCCCGAACGCTCCTCCGCGCGCTGATCCCGCGGGAGGCGAGCAGCAGCACCCCCAGCGCCAGCGCGGCAAGGGCCGCGGCGACCGGCTCGGCGGGCGCCGACCCGGTATCGGCGAGCACGCCCGGGGCGGCCTCGCCGGCAGTCTCGCCGACGACTGCGCCGGGTGCGTCCGCCGCGGGAAGGGCGGCGGGGGCGGCCGCAGCGGGCGCACCGGGCGCAGCGGGCGCAGCGGGCGCAGCCGCACCGGGCGCCGGAGCCGGAGGTGCCACGGGACGGGGCGCTGCGGGGCGGGGCGCTGCGGGGCGGGGCGCCGGCGGGCGGGCGACCGGCGGACCCGCCGCGCCGGCTCTCGCGACGGCTATTGCGGCGCATCCGCCCCGGGCCCCGAACCAGGAGTCCGAGCCGTCGGAGCACGGGGTGGGGTACTCGACCACGCCCAGCACGAAGAGACGGAGCGCGAACGTGACGATCGTGCCGGGGGGAGCCTCGCCCATCGTCGTGACCACGCCGAAGCTGAGGGTCTCGCCCGCGGGGACCGTGATCGAGTCCCAGAACGACGCGCCCTCCGAGGGGTCGATGAACTCGGACGGGGTGAGCACCTCGGACTCCACGAAGGACAGCACCGGCGGCAGGCTGCCGACGATGCTGGCGGAGGCGTCGACCTCGCCGGAGTTGTGCACCTCGATCGCGAAATCGACGGTGTCGCCGGGCAGGGCCGACACGGTCTCCGTCTGGAGGGTGAACGTGAAGCGCGGCCCGTGCACGATCTCCTTGGAGATGCACACGCTCGCCGCATCGTGGGCGCACGGGTCTTCGGCGCACACGGCGTCGCCGCACTCGGCGACGGCGGTCACGGCCGGGACCAGGCTGTCGGGCGAGGACGCAGTGACCTCCCCCATCAGGCGCTCGCCGACCGCGAAACCATCGGGCACCTCGATCGTGACGGTGGCGACGCCTCTGCGCGCTCCCTCCCCCGGCTCGAGTTCGGGGAAGAAGAAGGTGACCACCCGGTCGGAGACCGCGTGGTCGACGTTCTCGCCGTCGGCGTAGCTGCCGTCGGCGTAGTCGAGCACCACACCGGCCGGCAGGGTGTGGGTGAGGGTGACGTTGTAGAGGGTCGACGTCCCCGTGTTGCGCACCGCCGACCTCACGTCGTAGATGTCGCCGGCGTGCGTCTCGCTCTCGTTGCTGGACGCCCTCACCTCGAGCCGGCCGCCCTCCTCCGCGGACGCGCCGGCGGCAGGCAGCACGACGCCCGCCAGCACCCCGACCACCAGCGCCAATGACAGGCGTAAGCACCTCGTGAACATCGATTCCCCCGCTCGACCGTGACGCCGACCGTATACGAGCGGGACCGCTCCGCCTAGCAATCCCCCGAAGAGGGGTGAAAACGACTCACTAGTCAGCCCCGGGGGCGCGATCGCCCGTCCATGGCTAGCCTTGACCGATGGACCACGAGCCACTCCCCGACTCCGCGGTGATCGAGCGCGCCGCCGACGAGGGCGTGCTCATCGCCCGGGCCGCCTCGGTGGTCGCGGTCGCGAACCGCATCATCGTCCGCGCGCTGCGGGCCGACGAGCCCTTCGACCTCCCGCGCACCCGCATGATCGCGCAGCACGAGCTCTACCGCATCGCCGAGGAGCAGATGCTCGACGCCGAGCGCATGGAGGAGGCGCGCGACGTGGCGCTGCGCACCGAGGGCAAGGGCACCCACCAGTTCGACTACCGCCGCGGCGACGCAGAGCCCCTCGCCCTGCGCGCCGCGATCTACTCCCGGGTCGCCGAGCAGCTCATCCGGCTGTCGGCCGACGACGCCTACGTGGAGTCGGTGGTCGACGCCGCGCGCGAGCGGGCCTGGAGCGACGTGGGCTCGGCGGTCATCACTCGGCTGGGCGAGAAGGTCGCCGTGGACGCCGACTACGAGCGGGACCGGGCGAAGCGGATGCGGCTGCTCGCGGCGGACCTGCTCGGAATGAGCCCGCCCACCCCCTGATCCCGTGCCGGGAGGAGCGCCCGCAACACCGTCTCATCTAGGATGCGCGCGCGGCGGCGCGACAACCAGCTAGCGTTAAGGCATGACGTCCCCAGATACCACCGCACCCGGCGGGGCAGAAGCTGCCCCCGCCACCCTCACCTTCTCCGAGCTCGGCCTGGGGGATGCCGTTCTCAAGGCCCTCAAGGATGTCGGCTACGAGACCCCATCGGCCATCCAGGCCGCAACGATCCCCCCGCTGCTCTCCGGCCGCGACGTGCTCGGCGTCGCCCAGACCGGAACCGGCAAGACCGCCGCGTTCGCCCTTCCGATCCTCTCCCGCCTCGACCTGAGCCAGAAGAGCCCGCAGGCGCTCGTGCTCGCGCCGACCCGCGAGCTCGCCCTGCAGGTGTGCGAGGCCTTTGAGCGCTACGCCTCCCACCTCAAGGGCGTGCACGTGCTGCCCGTCTACGGCGGACAGGGCTACGGCATCCAGCTCTCCGCGCTGCGCCGCGGGGTGCACGTGGTCGTCGGCACTCCCGGCCGCATCATGGACCACCTCGACAAGGGCACCCTCGACCTCAGCCAGCTCAAGTACCTGGTGCTCGACGAGGCCGACGAGATGCTCAAGATGGGCTTCGCGGAGGACGTCGAGACGATCCTCGCCGACACCCCCGACGACAAGCAGATCGCCCTCTTCTCCGCGACGATGCCCGCGCAGATCCGCCGCATCTCGCAGAAGTACCTGCACGACCCCGAAGAGATCACGGTCAAGAACAAGACCACGACCTCGGCGAACACCACCCAGCGCTACCTGATGGTGTCGTACCCGCAGAAGATCGACGCCCTCACCCGCATCCTCGAGGTCGAGAACTTCGAGGGCATGATCGTCTTCGTGCGCACCAAGAACGAGACCGAGACCCTCGCCGAGAAGCTGCGCGCCCGTGGCTACTCCGCCGCCGCGATCAGCGGCGACGTGGCCCAGGCCCAGCGCGAGCGCACCGTCGAGCAGCTCAAGAACGGCAAGCTCGACATCCTCGTCGCCACCGACGTCGCGGCCCGCGGCCTCGACGTGGAGCGCATCAGCCACGTGGTCAACTACGACATCCCGATCGACACCGAGTCCTACGTGCACCGCATCGGCCGCACCGGACGCGCGGGCCGCAGCGGTGCCGCCATCAGCTTCGTCACCCCGCGCGAGCGCCGCCTGCTCGGCGCGATCGAGAAGGCGACCCGCCAGCCGATGGTGGAGATGCGCATGCCGAGCGTGGAGGACGTGAACGTCACCCGCCTGACCCGCTTCGACGACGCCATCACCGCGGCACTCGGAGACGAGACCACGCTGAACACCTTCCGCGACATCATCGCCCACTACGTGGAGCACCACGATGTGGTCGAGGCCGACGTCGCCGCGGCACTCGCCGTCGTCGCCCAGGGCGACACGCCCCTGCTGCTCTCCCCCGACGACCCGCGGTTCGCCCGTCGTGAGCGCGAGCGCATGGACCGCGACCAGAACGACCGCACGAACCGCTCGGAGCGCTCCTTCCGCGACGACCGCCCCGACCGTCCGGAGCGTGCCGAGCGCCGTCCGCGCGACCCGAACAAGCGGCTCACCTCGTACCGCATCGAGGTCGGCAAGCGCCACCGCGTCGAGCCCCGCCAGATCGTCGGAGCGCTCGCGAACGAGGGCGGCCTGAGCCGCGAGGACTTCGGGCACATCGACATCCGCCCCGAGTTCTCCCTCGTGGAGCTGCCGGCCGATCTGCCCCAGGACACCCTCGACCGGCTGTCGGCGACCCGCATCAGCGGCAAGCTGATCGAGATGCGCCCCGACTCCGGTGCGCCGCGTCGCGACGGCGCGGAGCGTCCGGCGCGCAAGCCGCGTCGCGAGTACTAGGCCCACGAACGACGAAGCCCCGCGCCCTCTCGAGGGCGCGGGGCTTCGTCGTTGCGCGACCGGCTACGGGATCAGCTTCTCCGCGCGATAGCGGTCGAAGAGGTCTGTGAAGGAGTCCACCGTGCGGTGGTGCGTGGTGAAGCCGGCGAGCCGGCTCTTGCTAATGTCGGTGACGACCTCGAGCTCCCGGCCGAGATCGGCGTCGGTGTGCCACCATGACGCGAGACGCGAGAGGTCGTTCTCGAGAAGGCCGTGCTCATCCGCCAAGCGCGCCCAGAGCCCCTCCATGCCCGTCATCTGCTCGGCGAGCGGGCGGGGGTCGGTGTCCGGTCCCACCGGTTCGACGCCGAAGTACTCGGCGAGCTGGCGCCACATCGTGCGCCAGCGGAAGACGTCGCCGTTGACCACGTTGAAGGCCTCGTCGCGGCCAGCGTCGTGGGTGGAGGCCCAGACCATCTGGTCGGCGAGCAGGGTCGCGTCGGTCATGTCGGTGAGCGAGTCCCACTGGGTCACGCTGCCGGGGAAGACGAAGGGCAGGTCGAGTTCGCGGCAGATCGACGCGTAGACCGCGAGGGTGAGCCCGATGTTCATCAGGTTGCCCACCGCGTGGCCGATCACGGTGTGCGAGCGGTGCACCGACCAGGTGAAACCGTTGCGCTCCGCCGCCGCGAACAGCTCGTCCTCCTGGGCGTAGTAGAAGTTCGGGGCGTCGAGCCGCGCGGCGTCCTCGCGGAAGGGGGTGTCGGGCATGTCGCCCTGGCCGTAGGCCTCGAAGGGTCCGAGGTAGTGCTTGAGCCCGGTGACGAGCGCCACGTGCTCCACGGGGGCGTGGTCGAGGGCGGCGAGCAGATCGCGCACCATACCGCCGTTCACGTCGATGTTCTGCTGCTCGGTCTCCTGGCGGGCCCAGGCGGTGAAGAACACGTGGGTCGGGCGCTCGGGTGCGAGCACGCGCGCGAGCTCCTCCGCGGAGCGCAGGTCGGCCGGGATCCAGCGGATGCCGTCGCGCTCTCGCCCGGGGCGACGGGAGAGGGCGAGTACCTGCCATCCCTCGGCGACGAGCTGGTCGGCGAGCGCGGAGCCGCCGATTCCGGTGGCGCCCACCACGAGGGCGGTCTTGGTCGTATCTAGAGAAGTCATCCCCCGGGGGAACGCGCTCCGCGTCGAGCGCATTCCCCCGACGGCACTATCCGACCGACGTGGAGGCCAGCAGGGCGTCGATCTGCCCGACCGACTGGGTGAGCCCCTCGTCCATCCCCATCTCGATGAGCTGCTGCATCTGCTCGCGCGTCTCGAAGCTCGCGTTCAGCTCCATGCGGGTGCCGTCGCCGGTGTTGTACAGGCGCATGCGCATGGTCGTGACGGGCATGCTCTCGTCGACTGCACCGTCCGCTCCGGCGAAGCGGTCGACCAGGTCGAGCCCGGTCTTCGGGGTGACAGCGGTGAGGTTCCAGAGGCCGCGGAACTTCTCGCCGTCCGGTCCGGTCATGTAGTAGGTCACCGTGCCGCCGGTGGCGAAGTCGTGCTGCTCCATCGTGGCGGGGTAGGTGGGCGGCCCCCACCAGCGCTCGAGCTGGCGCGGGTCGGCCCAGAGCTCCCAGACGGCGTCGCTGGGCACCGGGAACTCGGCGATCAGGGTCAGGTTCAGCTTGTCGTAGTTCTTGTCGACACTCGTGACGGTCATTCGTCCTGTCCTTTCGTGGGTGTGGTTCCTTCCGGGGTCGAGATTGGGGCGAGCAGCCCCGACATGCGGTGCACACGCCCGCGCCACTCGCTCTCGAGCGCGTCGAGGGCGCCGCGCGCACGGGCCAGCGCCTGCGGGTCGGCGACGACGAGCGACTCGCGTCCGCGACGCACCTTGCTCACCAGTCCGGCGCGCGCGAGCACGGCGACGTGCTTCTGCACGGCCGCGAGGCTCATCGCATAGCCGTCGGCCAGCCGCGACACCGACAGCTCGCCGCTCACCGAGCGCCGCACGATGTCGCGTCGCGTCGCATCCGCCAGCGCGTGGAGCATGCGGTCCACGTCGTCGTCGCTCACCCTATCTACAACCATTTGGTTGCAGGTTAGACCCGGTCGACCCGGCCGCGCAAGGGGTCAGCCCGGGTGCACCCGGCCGGCGCGCCCGGTCCACCCCGACACCACCCGCGCGACCGCGATCACCAGGAACAGCTGCCCCGCGACCGCCTCCGCGATCGCGATGCTCTGCACCCCGGCGGCGACGGGCACCATGTTGCCGTAGCCGGTGGTGGTGAGCGTGGTGAAGGAGAAGAAGAGCTGGCCGGTGAGCGAGTCCGACTGCCCCTCGCCGAAGGTCGGCACCGGGCTGAGCAGGGCGACGAGGTTGTAGGCGAAGGTGAAGAACATGCCCACCTGGATGTACGCCGCAATCGACGCGAGCAGAGCCTGGCCGTCGACCCGGTCGCGTCTCGCCAGGTGCGCGATGATCGCGATCGGGGCCACCAGCGACGCGAGCATCGACGCCGCGGAGAGCCCGACGTCGAGCAGCTGCCCTCGGGTGCCGAGCACCTGAACCACGAGGGCCGCCGCGGCCGCGACCCCCAGCACGACCCACCCGGTGCGGCGCAGGCGCGGCGCGACCTCTGCGACCCAGAGGGTCACCGCCACCGTGGCGAGCTGCACGAGGAAGGCGATCGGGTTCGGGTTCGGCCCGGTCTGCACCGCGCAGAGCGCGTAGGAGACGGCGATCAGCGTGAGCACGAACCAGTAGCCCGAGCGCCAGAGCGGGGTGCGGCGGGAGGCGGTCACGTGCTGCGCGCGGGCACCACGACATCGGCGCCGCCCTCCGGCGTGAGCCGCTCGCCCATCGTCACCATCATGGGGGCCGGGGCGAATCCGCCCACGAACAACGCCTCGCCCTGCCGGAACCCCGCCGAACGGTCGAGCATGCCCGACGGCACGAAGCCGAAGACCCGGGCGAGCCCGGCGAGGTCGAGCGGCGACGTCGTCTTCATCAGGGCCAGGTTGTCGCACTGCGAGATGATGCTCGGGTGCACCCGCGAGGGACGCTGGGTCGAGAGCAGCAGCCACAGCCCGAACTTGCGCCCCTCGGCGGCGATCTGGATCAGGCGCTCCCGCACCGCGACAGCCAGCGGCTCGGTGTTGTCGGGCGAGCAGAGGTTGTGCGCCTCGTCGATCACGATCAGCACGGGCCGTCGCCGCTCCCGCTTCGCCCACAGGTCGTCGAGAACCGCCATCGCCACCACCAGCGGCTCGTCGACGGTCTCGAAGCCCCCGAGGTCGAGTACCGTCGCGTCCGGACGGGAGTCGACGACGTCGACCACCGCCGTGCGGGCGCCGGCCCAGACGCGCCATCCGGTGACGCCGAGGTTCTCGATGCGGGCGGCGAGATCGAGCGCCGCCAGACCGCCGCGCTCCTCGAGCCGTGGCACGATCTGCTCGGGGCGCAGTGTGCCGAGCGTCTCCTCCAGGTGCACGAGCTCGTTGTACTCGGCCCGGTCGGCGAGCGGATGAAGGTGGAGAACCGCTCCCTTGGCCCGCGTCGGCAGGTCCACGAATCGCACGCGCAGCGCATCGGGGTCGTCGGCGCCCGGGCGCAGCACCCGGATGCTCCGGGCGGCGAGCGCGCGCTCGTCCGCTGACCCCGCCGGGTCCGCCTCCCCCAGGCGCACGAAGTCGGCATTGGGGTCGAGCACCAGCAGCGGGAGCGCGGTGTGGATCAGCAGCTGCTCGAGCACAACGCCGAGCGCGTAGGTCTTGCCCGATCCGCTCTGACCGCACCAGAAGGTGTGCCGGTTGAAGCGGCTCGGCACCAGCCGCGCCGCCGCTCCCGACGCGAGGTACCGGCCGATATCGAGACTGGCGCGCGCACTCGCGTGCAGGGCCTCGATGAGCGCGGGCGTCGCATCCGCCATCTGTGCCGCCTGGAAGGCTGCCGAGCGGCGCGGGTCGAGCGTACCGTTCGGAGGGACCGTGCCGAGCAGTCGGCCGGATCCCCGGGCCGTGACGCCCGCCGCGTGCTGCACCTCGTCGATCTGACCGAGCTGCACCACGGCGTCGCGCGACTGCAGTCGTACGAAGCCGCCCGGTTCGAGTCCGTGGCCGCGCGCGCCGGCGAAGTGGAAGACGCGACCGTCCGGCGAGTCGGCGACGCCGGAGACGGGTTCGGGATGGCTAGTCATGGGGCGCTCCTCGGGAGTGGGCGGGCGGGTGCACGATCATCTCGGGCGCGCGGGAGACCAGCAGCCAGGTCGGCAGGATCGCGATGCAGAGCACCGGGAGAACGGTGATGCTGCCGGTGACCGCGACCGCGATGAAGAGTGCGATCCAGCCCTCCTTCGAGACCGCCAGGACCATGCCGAGCACACCGCCGCCGATCGCCACGGTGAGCGGGATCGCCGGCAGCAGCGAGTTCGAGAGCACCCCCAGGGCCACGCCGCCGAAGACGGCGGGGAAGATCCGGCCGCCACGGAAGCCGGCCGCCGCGCTGACGACCAGCGCCGCCAGCTTTACCAGCACGATCAGCAGGATCGCCGCTGGGCCGTACTCTCCCCGGTCGGCGACCAGCTCCCCCATCTGCGCGAGCCCCTTGAACAGGGTGATGTCGCCGCCGATGACGCCGAGCACCCCCAACAGCACACCGCCGAGCGTGCAGTAGAGCACCGGGCTGCCGAGCAGCCGGAACAGCGCGTGCACCCGCGGGAAGACCGCGGCCGCCCCGATGCCGAGGCCGGCGGCGACGGCGGCGATCACCGCGGCGCTCAGCAGATCGACGGGCGCGACAATGTCGTAGCCGGGGAGGTCGAGCGCGAACGACGGGCTGGCCAGCAGCGACATCGTCACGGCGCCGGACGCGGCCGCGAGCAGCGGCAGGAACAGCCGGTCCCAGAGGGCCTCGCCCGCAGCGGATGCGCCGGCGAGGCCCGTGAAGACGAGTGCGGCCGCCACCGGGGTGCCGAACAGGGCGCCGATGGTTCCCGCGGCGGTGACCATCACCACGAGCTGCGTCGAGACGGCGGGCCAGAGCTGCCGCACGAGCGCCACGAGCAGGGCGGTGTTGATCGCGATGATCGGCGACTCCGGACCGAGGCTCACCCCTCCGGCGAAGCCGATCACGGAGACGAGCACGAGCGAGGGCACGACCGGGAGGCGCAGGGGCGGTGCGACGAGCTCGACGGTCGCGGAGTCCTGTCCCCCGTGTCCGGGCAGCAGCCGGATCCCCAGCCCCACGGCCAGCCCGGTCGCGCTCAGGGTGCCGAGGATCCACCACGGCGAGCTCGAGTCGACGCCGAGCGCGCCCGGGAGATCCGACCACACCGCGTGCTCGAGCAGGTGCACCAGATGCTCGACCGCGTACAGCACCAGGGCGGAGACGACGCCGATGACGACCGCGGGGAGCGAGAGCCCGAGGAGCGTGCGCACCGTCGTCGCAGACGGACGGTCCGCGGGGAGGCCCCCCGGCGCATCCGCTGACTGACGGCTCACGGAGTTCTCCGATCGAATCGTGATGACTCGATGCTGCCTCGCGCGGGGTGCGCGACCATCACCCGGCGAAGGTGATGAACGCGCCGGGCGAGGCTACTTCTTCGCCGCCGCCTTCGCCGCCTTCTTGAACTCGCGCACCTTGGTGAGCGATCCGGGGTCGACGATGTCGGCGACCGAGCGGTACGAGCCCTCGAGACCGTAGTCGCCCGCGGACTCGCGCCATCCGCTCGCCGTCACGCCGTACTGCTTGCCGAGCAGCGCGAGGAAGATCTTCGCCTTCTGCTCGCCGAAGCCGGGCAGGGCCTTCAACCGCTTCAGGATCTCGGCGCCGTCGGGCTCGCCCGCGGTCCAGATGGCGGAGGCGTCGCCGCCCCACTCCTCCACGATCGCCGCGCAGAGCGCCTGCGCGCGGCCGGCCATCGACCCCGGGTAGCGGTGGATCGACGGGCTGACGCGGAAGACGGCCTCGAGCTCGTCGGCGTCGTAGTCGGCGATCGTCTTCGCGTCGAGGGTGCCGAGGCGGTCGAGCAGTTTCGACGGGCCGGTGAACGCGGTCTCCATCGGCACCTGCTGGTCGAGCAGCATGCCGATCAGCAGGGCGAGCGGGTCTCTCGAGAGCAGGGCGTCCGCGGCGGCGTCGTCGGTGATGTGAATGGTCGGAGTCATACCCCGATCGTGCCACGCGACCGTGGGCTCCGGCACCGGCCGGGCGTAAAATCGTAACCCGGCGCACGGCCGTGCGGACGGGCGATAGAGCGGATGCGAGGGGCGGTTCAGAGATGATTCCCAACGACAACGACGTGGCCGAGTTCGTCGCGCAGGTTCCCGGACCGACCCGCAGGCGCGACGCCGAGACCCTCCTGGCACTGTACGAGCGGGTCACCGAACAACCTGCGCGCATGTGGGGGTCGTCGATCATCGGGTTCGGGTCGTACCACTACGAGTACGAGAGCGGCACCTCGGGCGACATCGGCGCCGCGAGCTTCGCGCCGCGGAAGGCCGCGACCACCGTCTACCTGGCGGACGGGCTCGGCGGCTACGCGTCCGAGCTCGAGCGGCTCGGCGAGCACAGCACCGGTGCCGGGTGCCTCTATCTGAAGAACCTCGACCGGGTCGACCTCGGGGTGCTCGAGTCGATCCTCACGCAGTCCTACCGGCGAGTGACCTCGGGCACGTTCGACCTGAAGAGCACGGGCGCCTGACCTCCGCCTACCGGCCCGCCATCCGCTCCGCGATCCCGGCGCGGCTGGAGACGTCGAGCTTGCGCAGGATGTGGCTGACGTGGTTCTCCACCGCGGGCTCGGAGAGGTAGAGCCGGGTCGCGATCTGCCGGTTCGTCAGCCCCTCGGCGACGAGGAGGGCGATGTCGTCCTCGTGCCCGGTGAGCGGCCCGAGGCGGCCGTCGAGGGCGGCGAGCGCGGAGCGGGCCCGTTCCTCGAAGTGGTGCGCGCGCATCGCCTCACTGAGCCGGAGCGCGGTGGCGAAGTGGGCGCGCGCTCCCTCGCGGTCGCCGAGCGTGTTCGCGAGAGCGCCGAGCGGGAGCGCGACCGGACCCTCGTAGGGCGTCAGGATGCCGGCGGTGACGTGCTGCGCGGCGACCGGGGCGAGCAGCTCGACGAGGTACCGGGCGGAGGCCGTGTCGTCGGCCGCGGTGCAGAGGGTGGCGGAGCCGGCGCACGCCACCAGCCACTCGGGCGAGTCCCGCGGCAGCTCGGGCAGCCGGGGCGCCAGCGCCCGCCAGATGGTGACGGCGTCGTCGGCGCGTCCGAGCGCGAGCAGCAGGAGGGCCCGCCGGACCCGGGCGAGGAGCGGAGCGTCCGTCGGATCGTGCCGCGCCTCGCGCAGCACCGCGTCGAGCGCGGTACCGGTCTGGACCGCGAGCGCGGAGCGCACGGCCAGGTCAACGGAGCGGGCCGCGTCGACCCCGGCGTCCCGTCCCATCCGCAGGGCCACGTCCGCCCGCTCCGGCACGTCGTCGACCGCGCCGTCGAGAAGGGTCACCGTGGTGCGCGCGGCGGCGAGGCGCCACTGCCACGCCGGGGAGCCGAGCCCATCCACCAGCGCGCCGAAGGCCGTCATCTCGGCGTCGAGCCGGCCGCGGTCGCCCAGGCGGCAGTGTGCGTCGAGACGCCACAGCGAGGCCCAGGCGGCGTCCTCTTCTCGCCCGCTCGACGCGGCGAGCTCGGCGAGCTCGTGGGCGACGGCGAGGGAGTCCTCGGGGCGGCCGGCGCCGACCGCGGCCCGGTGGCGGGCGTGCAGCACCGCCGAGAGCTGGGTCGCGCGTTCGGGGTCGGTGGTCATGGCCGCGCTCCACTGGTTGAGGGGTTCAGGGATAACCTAACGCCCACCACCGCATCCGTCGACGGCGGCCCCCGCCTCAGCCCAGCACGCTCTTCGCCAGCCGGTGGATCGTCACCGCTCCCACTGCCGCGAACGGGTGCAGCGGGTCCGGGTCGCCGGATCCGGTCGGACCGCCGAGCCGGGAGTGGCCGACCGCGCTGAGAACGGCGAAGGCGTCGCCCCGGTCCCAGCCGTGGTCGTCGACCAGGAACGAGAACAGGTCCTCGTAGCCCCGCCTGATGCTCTCCTGCACCGGGTCGCCGAGACCCACGAACACCCACTCCTCGGGGGTCTCGACCCGCGGCGCGCGCAGCGGCATGCCGCGCACCAGGTCGACGCTGACGACCGCCACGCCCTCCGCCTCGATCGCGACGAACGACGACTCCCCCTCCGCCATGATGGCGTGGATGTCGCCGATGGAGAGCAGCGCGCCCTCGACCATCACCGGCAGGTAGACGATCGAGCCGGGTCGGCAGTCGGTGAGGTCCATGTTGCCGCCCTGCCCGTAGCTGGGCATGATCGTCGAGTGGGCGCCCGCGGCGGGAGCCGTGCCGATGCACCCGATCATCGGCCTGGCCGGGAACACGTGGCGGTCGGTCACGTGCACCCCCTCGGCGTCGATCGGCACCCGGCGGGTGAACATGTCGTCGCCCATCACGTGCTGCAGCGCACCCGAGCCCGGCAGGCTCACCGACCAGCCGTAGTCCTTCAACCGGATCTCGTGGATGGTGACCGCGAGGGTGTCGCCCGGCCGCGCGCCCTCCACGTACAGCGGCCCGGTGACCGGGTTGATCTGGGCGGTGAGGCGCGCCATGTCCTTGAACTCGTGCAGCTGCGCGTACACCGCGTCGCTCGTCTCGAAGGCGATGCGCTCCCCCGTGCCGGGCGCGATGCGCAGCGCGGGCGGTTCGTCGGGCGAGAAGTGCGGCTTGCCGTGGCTGTTGTCGAGGAAGTGCTCCATGGATCAGACGCTCCCCTTCTCGGTGGTGGCCGGCACCCCGGCGCCGGGCACCTCGCTGCCGGCGTCCTCGCCGCTCAGCTCGGTCGAGCGACCGGTGCGGCGGTAGTACAGGAAGACCCCGGCGCCGATGACCAGCCAGACGATGCCGCCGACCTTGGCCTCGATGTTCGCGTTGAGCAGCACGTAGCCGATGATCAAAAATCCGACCACGGGCACCGCGAGGTGCAGCAGGTAGTTCTTCGACTTCTTGCGCACGATGTAGTGCACGATCACCGAGAGGTGCAGCATCATGAAGCCGAACAGCGCGCCGAAGTTGACCAGCGACGAGATGAGGTCGATCTGGCCGACGAAGAAGAGCACCAGGATGGCGGAGAGCACCGACACGACGAGGATCGCCGCCTGAGGTACCTGGCGCTTGTTGATCCGGCTGAGGAACTTCGGCAGCTGGCGGTCGCGGCTCATCGAGTAGAGCAGGCGCGAGGTGGCCGCCTGCGCCGCCATGGCGTTCGCGATGCCCACGGCGAGCACGTTCACCACGAAGAAGGCGGTCGCCCACCCGCTGCTCGACGCGGCCTCGACGAGGGTGAAGAAGGCGTTGCCCACCTCGTCGTCGCCGAAGGAGTCGCGTCCGGCGGCCAGTGCGCTGGCGAGCCAGGTCTGCAGCACGAAGCAGAACGCCACGATGGCCAGCGCGATGATCATGGCCTTGCCTGCCGAGTTGCGGCGCCCGGTCGATTCCTCGGCCATGGTGGAGATGCCGTCGAACCCGAGGAAGCTCAACACCGCGATGGAGAGAGCGGATGCGATGAGCGGGCCGGTCACCTTGCTCGAGTCCCATAGGGGGTCGGTCGTGAACTCGGCGCCCGGGATCGTCCCGCCGTTCAGCGCGGTCACCGCGATGATCACGAAGATGACGATGAAGACCACCTCGATGGCGAGGAAGACCCGGTTCAGCCGCTTGATGGAGCTGATGCCGAGCAGGTTGACGACGGTGTTGATGGCGACGAAGATCAACGCCCACATCCATCGCGGCGTGCCCGGGAAGATGCCGATCATCGACTCCGCCGCGAACACGTAGAGCAGGGTCGGCACGAGCAGGTAGTCGAGCAGGATCGCCCAGCCCGCGAAGAAGCCCGCGGTCGGATGGATGCCGCGGCCGACGTAGGAGAAGACCGAGCCGGCCAGCGGGATCGACTTCGCCATCTGCGCGTAGGCGAGCGCGGTGAAGATCATCGCGATGAAGCCGATGAGGTAGACCAGCGGGACCATGCCGCCCGACGCGTTGTAGACCGTGCCGAAGATGGCCCAGGGGGCGATCGGCACCATGAAGATGAGGCCGTAGATGAGCAGGTCGGCCGTCGAGACCGAGCGCTTCAGCTCCTGCTTGTAGCCGTACTTCTCGAGCTGTTCCTGGGGGCTGACCTCGGCGGGCCGCTCGTGGTCGTTCTGTGTTGTCATCATCGGATCCTTCGTCTCGGGTCGATCTCAGAGGGGTGGGTTTCGCGGGAGGTGGTAGACGCGGGTCAGGAGTCGTGGCGGGCGAGGAAGTCGCCGACGACCCGGCGGAACTCCTCGGGCTGCTCGAGGTGCACGCAGTGGCTGCCGCCGGGGAAGACGTGGCTCGACACCTCGGGGATTCCGTCGACGAAGGGCTGCCAGGTGGCGGGGGTCGCCTCGTCGAACTCGCCGGCGACCACGAGAGTGGGAACGTCGATCCGGTGCAGCGAGTCGATGATCGTCCAGTCGCGCAGTGTGCCGATGACATGGAACTCGTTCGGGCCGTTCATGGTGTGGTAGACCGTCGGCTCCGCCTCCATCTGCTCCACGCTCTCGCGGAAGTCGTCGGGCGTCGGCACGACCCGGCAGACGTGGCGCTCGTAGAACACGTCGGTTGCGCGCAGGTACTCGGGATCGTCCGTCGTGCCCGCCAGCTCGTGGGCGGTCAGGGCGGCCTCGACATCGTGCGGGAGCTGCGAGCGCAGCTCGGCGGCGCCCTCCACCCACAGCGGCATCGACGCCGGCGAGTTGCAGATCGCGAGCGAGCGCAGGCCTTCGGGCCGGCGCGTGGCGATCTCGGCTCCCAGCATGCCGCCCCACGACTGCCCGAGCAGGTGGTATTCGGCGAGGCCCAGGGCCTCGACCACGTTCTCGAACTCGTCGACGAAGAGCTGCGGCGTCCAGGAATCCGCGGGCGCATCGGGCAGGTGGGTGCTGTTGCCGCAGCCGAGCTGGTCGTAGTGGATGACGCGGCGGCCGGTGTCGGCGAGTGCCTCGAGGTTGCGCACGTAGTTGTGGGCCATCCCGGGTCCGCCGTGCAGAACCACGAGGGGAAGGGCCCCCTCGCGCGGGTCGCTCGGCTCGGTCACCCGCACCCAGGTCTCCCCGTCTCCGAAGGGGATCGTCTGCGTCGTAACGTGCGGCATGGTGGCTCCTCGGGTCGTTCTCGGGATGCTCGGGCGTGCGTTCGTGGAAGACACACGGAAAATGTGAGCTCAGCTTGGCCGAGCAATGGTCTCTGATCAAGACCAAAAAGCGTGAGTTAACATGGTTGACACATAGCCGCCGCTACGAGCGCGCTGACGACGACCGAAGGGCCGCCATGGCATCGGTGAGAACCGCCCTCAACACCCCGTTGGCGTCCGCCTCGCGCATCGACGAGCTCACCGACCGGCTGGTCACGGCCATCGCGATCGGCGAGTACCTCCCCGGCTCGAAACTCCCCTCGGAGCGCGACCTCGCCGCATCGTTGAAGGTGGGGCGGATGACCGTGCGGGCGGCGATCGGCCGCCTCGTCGAGCGCGGACTGCTCGAGACCCAGCGCGGGCGCGGGGGCGGCTCCTTCGTCACCGAGCAGTGGTCCGCGACATCCGCTACCTCGGTGCAGCGCACGCTCTCGGCCAAGTGGAGCTCTCTGCGGGACACCTGCGAGGCGGTCAGCAGGCTGCACGGCACCATCTCGCGGGCGGCGGCGGAGAACCGCGACGATGGCGACGTCGATGCCCTCCGCGCCCGTCTCGATGCCTTCCGGGCAGCGGAGTCGGGCCTCGAGTCGCAGAAGGCCGACGAGCTGCTGCACCTCGCCATCTTCTCGGCGTCCCACAGCGACACCCTGACGGCGGTGCTCCGCGAGCTCGAGTCGGCGGTCAGCATCGTCGCGCCCGCACACCTCTGGGGCGCCCCCGACGGCATGCGGGAGATGGAGGCCCGGGCACTGGCCGACCACGAGCAGCTGGTCGCGGCCATCTGCGAGGGCCGCCCCGACGACGCGAGCCGGATCGCCCGCACACACGCGCAGATCGACTTCGAGCTGCTCGAGGCGGCGCTGCGTAAGTCGGGCGTGACGGTCTAGAGGTCCGCCGGGTCGTAGGCCGGATTGCTGCCGATCACGGTTGCATCAGGCAGCAGTCGCTCGATCAGCGCGGTCTCCGCCTCCGGCGTCTCCCACGGGCGCCCGAGCCAGACGGCGTGGATCGTGCCGTCGTTGTTGAACGTGAGGGTGACCGTCTTGGCCGACGACTGGGCGAACTCCAGGCGTACGCTCTCGCTCGGCTCGTGCACGAGCTCGAAGACCAGCGTCAGCCCCAGCTCAGCGGCGAGCGCCTTCGCGCGGGCGGGGGTCGAGTCCTCGGCGGAGCGGAGCAGCACCTCGATACCCATGCTCCGATCGTACGGCGGCCGGGGATTGTCCGTGGCGGCCTGCGGTGGGAGGCTCGGGCCGTGCAGACGACGCAACCCCGCGACTACCTGTTCGCCCTCATCGACGGCGGCGGCACCGTGCCGCCCGAACTCGGCGTGGTGCGCCGGCTCGTCGACCGCGGTCACCGGGTGACGGTGCTCGGCGAGCGGTCAATGGAACGACAGATCGCTGCAGCGGGAGCCTCCGCCGAGTTCTTCACGGAGCGGACCGGGGAGATCGACGACTGGCGGTCTCGCGGTCCGATGGCGCTCGCCCGGAACATGGCGGACACCATGCTGGCCGGACCGGTTGCCGGTGCGGCGGCTGACACCAGCGCGGTGATCTCAGCGACCTCCCCCGATCTGGTCGTCACCTCGTCGTTCGCCATCGGCGCGATGATCTCGGCCGAGGCGCGCGGGCTGCCGTTCGACGTGCTCGTGCCGAACGCCTACCCGTTCCCGGCGGAGGGCATGCCCCCGTTCGGCGCGGGGCTCGCGCCGATGGCGGGACCGGTCGGCCGGCTACGCGACCGGACTGTGGGCGCCGGCGCCACGCGCCTCATCGACCGCTACGCCCTCCCCCGCATCAACACCGCCCGGCGCGATTACGGACTCGCCCCGGTCGCGCACACCTGGGACCAGGCGGTGCGCGCGAGCCGCCTGCTTGTGCTCACCTCGCCGTCATTCGACTTCCCGGCGGAGCTGCCGGCGAACGCGCGCTACGTCGGGCCGGTGCTCGACGACCCGGACTGGGCGGTCGACTCCGCCTGGACGCCGCCCGAGGGCGGTGACCCTCTCGTACTGGTGGCACTGTCGTCCACCTTCCAGAACCAGGGGGAATGCCTTCAGCGCGTCGCCGACGCCCTCGGCGCCCTGCCGGTGCGTGGATTCGTCACCACCGGCCCGGCAGTGGCTCCCGACGCACTAGCCGCCCCGCCGAACGTCACGGTGGTGGCTGCGGCACCGCACCGCGAGGTGATGCGCCACGCGCGGCTGGTGGTGACGCACGGCGGCCACGGGACAGTGATGAAGGCACTCGCCGCCGGCGTGCCGCTCGTCATAATGCACCACGGACGCGACCAGGCCGACAACGCCGCGCGCGTGATCACCCGGGGCGCCGGGGCCGCGATCTCCCGCGGGGCCTCGCCGCGGCGGATCTCCCGGGCGATCGCCGCAATGCTCGCGAACGACGACGCACGCCGGGCCGCTGCCGAGTTCGGCAGGGTGATCACGCGCCACGCCGACAGCTCCGCGCTGATCGGGGAACTGGAGCGCCCACTCCCCTGAGCCCTCAGTCCGGCAGGAGACCCGAGGCGAGCGCGGGCTCTCCGGGGCAGGTCTCGAGAACGCGGGTCATCGCATCCGCTTCGGCCCTCGTCACCCAGAGTCCGTAGGCCGCCTTCACCGAGACCTGGCGGGCCACGTAGCCGCAGCGGATGCCGGAGTTCGCCGGCAGCCAGGTGGCGGTGTCGCCGTCGCCCTTCTGCGAGTTCGAGCGGCCGTCGACGGCGAGCAGGTTGAGCGGGTCGTTGGCGAGCGCGATCCGCTGCTCCTGGCTGAGCTGCTGGGCGCCGGTCTGCCAGGCGTTGGAGAGCGCCACCAGATGGTCGATCTGCACCAGCGCGGAGGTGTCGTTGCCGCGCACGAAGTCGATGGTCGCCGTCGTGTAGGGCGAGACGAGGATCCCGGAGGTGACCGTGCACGGCCCCGAGGTCACGATCGCGGTCAGGTCGCGGGCGAGCACGTCGTTGCGGGTGTCGCAGCCGTTGCGGTCCACGTCGAGCCAGGCACTGCCGAACATGCCGGTGCGGTCGTAGCCGGTCTTCGGGGCCCTGCCCTTCACCGGGAGCGTCGCGAGCACCTCGAGTGCCGTCGAGCCGTTCCCCGCGGGCGGAGCGGGTGCCGATCCGGGCGAAGCGGATGCCGGTCCCGGCGGAACCTCCACAGCGGCGCCCGACGAGTCCGCGGCCCCGCCCTGGCCGCCGACGATCCCCGGCAGGCCGAGCGCGAGGGCGAGCAGCAGCGCGACGGCGCCGATGACCCAGCGCCACCTCGTGGGGATCTGCTGCCTGCGTCGTGCCATCTGGAGTCCCCCGTGGGCTGCCGTGCTGTCTGACCGCAGACCGACCCGCGCGAACACTCAGGCGACGATACCGCCGCACCCCGTCCGGCGGGGTGAGCGGCACGCGGTCACGACCGGTCGCGCGCCTCCCCGTGCAGTTCGTTCGTGTCGGCGGGGTCGTGCTGCCGCCGGCTCGCGAGCAGGAAGGGGATGCCCAGCAGCTCGACGACTCCCCCGATCACCAGCGAGGCGCCGTAGCCGCCGAGGTCGGCCGCCCGACCGAGCGCCGGCTGCACCACAACGCCGCCCAGGCTGCCGAACAGCGACTCGAAGGAGATCACCGTTGCGCGCTGCTTCGACGGGATCATGTCGTTGAGGTACGCCTGGCTCACCGGCCCGGCGACGGCGAACACGAAGCCCCACACCACGAGCAGCACGACCGCCAGCCAGAAGGCGCTGTTCAGTCCCAGCGCCACGAGGGTGGCGATGCTGATCGCGGACGCGCCGATCACCGTCGTGGTGCGCTTCGCGAAGAGAAAGCGGATGCGCGGGGCCAGCACGCCGCCGCCGACCTGCGCCAGTGAGAGAACGGCCGCCGCGAGGCCCGCGATCGAGTAGGCGTCGGGATCGCCCCAGAGTTCCAGCAGGTAGGGCTGCAGCGCGTAGAAGGCGTAGATGCCGACCCCGCCCGCGAACGGCGACGCGAGGACGACGTAGCGCACCGCCCGCTTCTTCAGGCCGTGCTCGATCGACTGGGTGAGCACGTTGCGCGTCGCCGCCAGCGGAGGCATCGAGCGGTCGGGGCTGAAACCGAGGTCTCTCATCACCAGGAGCGCGAACACGAACATCGCGACGAGCACCCCGGCGCGCAGCAGGAACGGCACCCCGAGGTCGGTGGCCTGGGCGATGGCCCCGCCGAGGACCGACCCGGCGAACATCGCCACGCCGGTCACCACCAGGCCGCGGCCGAACACCGCCTCGAGGCTGCCGGTGTAGCCGGTGGAGGTGAGGGCGTCGACCAACCAGGCCTCCACCGCTCCGGAGAAGAAGGTGAAGCCGAGTCCAAGCAGCACCGACACCACAGCCCACCAGACGAAGGGCGCCTGCCAGAGCCAGAGCAGCCAGTAGAGCGCGGTCGTGACCGAGAGCGTCACGGTGCCGAGCAGGTACGAGGCCTTCCTGCCCACCGTGTCGGCGACCACCCCGGTCGGGATCTCGAACAGCACCATGCCCACCGTGAAGAAGGCGTTGGCGGCGAAGGCCTCGAAGTTTGTGAGCCCCGCGTCGAGCAAAAAGAGCGTGTTGATCCCCCAGATGAACGACGCCGCGAGCGTGTTGCCCAGCATGAGCACCAGGTAGATACGCTGCACGCGCCGCGCTGAGGGGTTCACTGTTTACTCATCAGCCGCGCGTCGCATCCGTCACGGCGATCATTATCGACCCGCAGCGGTGCGACGTTCCGGGTCTTGCGGCGCCCGGCGCTACTGAGGTTGCGAACGCTGCTCCCTCGTCTTTCACCCGGGTGGCGGCTGCGCTATCGCTATTGCCGCCGACACTTCCTAGGCTCGGCTGCACGGCTACGAGGGGGACCCATGAAGAAGCGGATGGCGGCGCTGATCGCGCTCACACTGGTGGCGGGGGCGATGAGCCCGGCGGCGGCGGTCGCGGCTCCGTCGGCGACCGGCACCATCACGGTCATGTTGATGACCCCGCCGAAGGAGAAGCTGCCGCTCGTGAACGCCGGCATCGTGATGACGAACGAGTTCGGCGTCACCCGCACCGGCCTCACCAACCTCGAGGGGCAGTTGACGCTGCAGAACGTGCCGGTCGGGAGCCGCTGGAGCATCGCCGCGACCCCGCAGCTCGTCGCCGGGCGCTGGCAGCAGCTGCCCGGCACCCGCTGGGGCGTCACCGTCACCGAGGGACGGCACGACTGGGTGGCGGTCGTGATCCGCTATGGCGGGTCGATCGGTGGCTCAGTGAGCACGCCCGACGGTTCGGCGGCGCGCAACGCCGCGGTCACCGCGGTGGGCGGCTGGTCGAACAAGACGTACCGCACCTGGACGAACAACAGCGGCCGCTACGAGCTCGGCGGCCTCCCCACCGGCGAGTACACCGTGACCTACCGGCTCGGCGGCCTCGCGACGACGCTCGAGAGCATTCACATCGACGCGCAGTACGCGTCGCTGCCGTGGTCGGTGCTCACCGGAATGGACGTCATCGTCCGATGATCGCGCTCCCACACGCGATAAGAAGAAAAATAATCGCAACAACTGGTTTTCGGCGCCGTCGGCTGGGTACGGTGAGGAAAGACCAGCCATCCCGACTGGTCCCGACGTTTCGCCTTCGAGTACTCCCCACGCTTACCCCGCGGTGCGGAGTCGTCTGAGGCGAGCCGGCTTTCAAGCGACCCGATAAGTGGTGCTAGTTGTCTGACAGACCGTTACTTGCCGAACTCTCCGCCCCGAACCCCGCGCACGACACCAGCGAGTGCCTGTCGGTGTTCTTCCCCGCCGGCGTCTCCCCCACCGACTGCCTCCAAGACCCAGAACTCGTGGGCGAAAGCTCGGCTCCCGGGCACTGGCGCCTCCTCGGCGTGGACGAGAGCCGCGGACGCGCCTACTACGCGCGCATCGCACACGTGGGCGCATCCGTCTGCGAAGGGCAGAACGCGCGGGCCTGAGCTCATCCGGCGTCACGCACCCGTCGCAGAACGGCTCTCACGATGAGACCGCCCACGACGACGCCGATCCCCACGACAGTCGCCAGTATGGCGAACGTCATGACGGCCGCATCGCCCGGGAGCATCGCGCATCCCGCTGAGGTGTCCTCGTAGTCGCAGCTGCGCCAGGGCTGGAAGAAGTAGACCACCGAGGTGACGAACCCGGCGAGGGCGATGAACGCGCCGGTCATGATGGCTGCGGCTGCCAGTCTCTTCTCGGTCATGGGTCGAATATAGGCTGACCCGACCGCGCCGCGAGTCCGCCGCTGGAGTGAGATCCGGCTGCGGTCTCTGGCGCGGAGTTCTCCACAGGGCCCCCTTTTATTTGCACAATTTCTCCCATTTCACTCGAACACACGTTCTAATCTGGGAAAATTGACACATGACATTCTTTGAAGCGGATGACCCCGCAGAGCCTCCACCGCCGGAGTACGACACCCGTCCCGACCCGCACCTGCTCACCCCGTTCGCGCAGCGGCAGGAGCTGCTCGGCAATCTCCTTGACGACGCGGAGCTGATGGACCGCGAGCTCGCCATCGCCGCCGCGAACCGGGCCCGCCGCATCGACGAACTCCGCCGACTGTCGGAGACGATCGCCGCCGAGGAGGAGGCCGAGGACGCCGCCAAACCGCCGGAGCTTCGGGCGAACCGGCAGCACGAGTCCGGCTGGTCGATCAAGAATCGGGCCCGCACCGAACTGGCCTGCGAGATCGCGATGGCCTTCCTGCTCTCCAAGAACGCCGCCCGCATGCTGCTGGCCGAATCCACCACCCTTATCGCCGACCTGCCGCTGACCCTGGAAGCACTGCAGACCGGCACGATCCGCTACGAGCACGCCCGCCTGATCGCCTCCACCGCCTGGACCCTGCCCGACGAGAGCCGCGGTCTGTTCGAACAGGAGGCGCTGCCGTGGGCGAAGACCCTGATCCTGTCCGCCTTCCGCGCCAAGCTGCTCATCCTGAGGGAGAAGCACTACACCGAGACCATGCGGGAACGCCACGAGAGGGCCGCCGCCTTCCGCAGCGTCACCCTCGACCCCGGCGAGGACGGCACCGGCTACCTCACCCTGCGCGACTCCACCGAGACCCTCACCGCGATCTACAACCGGCTCACCGACATCGCCCACGCGAAAACGAAGGACGACCCCCGCACCCTCGCCCAACGCCGCACCGACGTCGCCACCGAGATCCTCCTCA
>Ga0247810_10000305_pt1 | contig 66742 bp, 63 predicted proteins | sample UWRJL119311C1_FD_179918 | JGI IMG/M metagenome (GOLD analysis project Ga0247810, IMG submission 179918) | Plant litter microbial communities from Arlington Agricultural Research Station in Wisconsin, United States - UWRJ-L119-311C-1 | ecosystem: Environmental > Terrestrial > Plant litter >...
GAGTTTGTGACAGGTCAAATATTGGAGCCTGACATAAGAGCCCAAAAGCGGGCAGGTCTTTGATTTGACGTGGTCAGCCAGTGAGAGTTGAATTTCTATTGAGGAAGGGGGAACAACGAGCAATGGTGTAAGTGTGAGACCCGTGGCTCCAACTAGGCTAAACTGACAACAAACGTGAGCTTAATAAGATAGATGCATATACAAACAGAGCAACAGAAACGAATAACGTATCAAGAAATAGCAATAGTTTCAAAGTGAAGCTACAGGAAGTCTGCATTTAATATTACCAGGTAGAAGACTGCTTATCTTGGGAACTGCTGTTCCAAATACAACCTCGTAACTATTTTAGACGCTTTCACTTTTTTTTCAGAATTATCTTTAGTGGCCTTCTGAACTCATTTTAGCTTCTTTGATCATATGCACTTAAGTTTTTCAGACTTGAATTTATAGTAGTTAAAAACTGTGAAATGAAGTAGGCGACTTTGGTTTTGCAATACCTGAAAACATTGCTAAAAACAGACTTGTGACGGTAGGCTTGTTAAGCCCCGAACACAGCGTATATAATTGACAAATTTAATAAATCAGAACCGAGTTATAAGTAATTTATGATTAGTTACCGAAAGGGAGAGCAAGAATGTGACTAATCAACCTAAGCAGCAGAGGGTGAGATTCATCTTGGACACTACACTAAAGGGTGATCCGTTTTTGGCACCCCTTTTCTGGCTCTTTTGTGATTCGGTAACAGTTTCTTGGAAACATCAGAAAAGCAGGGAATTCGCTCTGGCTCCCTTTCACGAATTGAATTCAGGTCCCGCGCTAACCCTCTAAACCAAAGATCCTTTTGGCCCTCGTACCGGGGCTCATTAGAGGTTTCTATCTAGCCTATTAGAAGCAGGTTTTGGTTGGGGTTAGGCGTACTAAAGTTAACTGCTGACTACCATAACTTTCTGGTGTGCCAGTCACCACAGGAAGCTCAAACGGGCTCCATACTATCAGTCATCATCCCGCCTCGCCAACAGTGCTACTGAGGTTATTTCAACACCAAGCCATCTGACTATTTATACGCCTAGGAGGTGCCCTTCTGAGTACGCTCTTGGACAGTCGGTTTTTGTTAATTCTTGAACATTCTATATAATGACAATCACATGACACCCCTTCGAGTATCTGATTCTGCCACAGGGGTTAATTGTCAATCTCCTATACTTTGATTAGTCTAAGCGTTTATTAGACTGCTAGACTGCTGTTTTAGCGCTAAAGGGGGCTCATCCAGGCTCTTTTGAGGCCCAGCCATACTTCTCTCACCTACCATTAGCTTAAATAGATGCTGCGCTAAAAACGTGACTATAGTAACATGGCCATATCTTTTTTGCATCAGTGCTACATGTTTGGAGCCCATCACCACTCGACATGCCCTAGATGATACTGTGCACTGTTTCGGGATGCCCTGTTCAAATTACTTTCCTATTAAACTTGATAAGTAGGAGTATTTCTGTATTCGATGCTCAGCCGAATTGTGGCATTCTATGACCAGCCGCACGTCGGCTACGCACAGTGGCATGTGCATCGCAAGGCTTCAACAGCTCAACCTCATTTCCCTCTGAGCAAAGTTGTGCCATTCCTCAAACCATGAACTCTTTGATGGAATTTCTATTTTAAGTGACCGGCGCGGCTGAGGCATTCCATCTTCCAATCGGCAGGCGCTGCCAGGCTTCGACATATCAACCTCTTCCCCTCAATACTTTCTACGTCACAACCTTCAATCCCCTATTTGGCCAGTTCCAAGATCTCTCCGGTGTTGTGAAATATACGCTAGACTACCAATTTTAACGTAGTTGAAGTGTTATTAAGATGGTCAGTCCACGGTCTCTATTCTCATGTGTTACTAATATCGTGGGCTGCGAAGCCTCTGAGGCAATTATACCCTGATCCAAATGCCCAGAGCACAACAAGCAATGTAGCAATAGTCGAGTATGTAGTAAAATCTCCTTCTACCCGATCATACTAACAATGTCTAGCATCATCGCTGTTCATGGCCTAAACCCTCGAAGCGAGAATGACAGTGACCACGCCTGGGATACGTGGCGCAAGCCTCCTGGTCCCCAAGGACGCCTCTGGCTCCGCGACGATCTGCCTCAATACGTCCCCGAGACGCGCATCTTCCTTTACGAGTATAACTCTACCGCGGTCTATGGAAAGGATAGAGATACATTTATAGGAAAAGCGAACGAATTGCTCGAGGCAATAAGAATCGAGAGAGACGGTGTAGAGTTAAGGCCGATTCTACTTCTGGGTCACAGCATGGGTGGGCTGTTGATTAAGCAGGCGTTAATCAATGCACATAATAATCCAAAATACACGCCGATCAAAGATGCCACGAGCGGGCTGGTATTCTTTGCCACACCACACCTTGGAGGGGACTCGATGTTGGTGAATCTAGGAGGTGTAGTGAGCAAGATTGCAATCGCCCTGGGGTTTCAGAAGGGCGACGACGTGTTAGAGACCTTAAAGAACGGGAGCATCTTCTCAGATATTATGCGAGAGCATTGGCGGCACCAATTATTAGAATATGACATCATCTCATTTTGGGGAGCTCTAGATAATGTAAAGTTTGAATCTGTCATGGAATTGTGCGTACTGATCGTTGGCTTACAGGTTGTTCCAAGGGAGAGCGCGCGGTTTGGCATACCAGGGGATCGAGAGAATGTCGTAAAACTGAATGCAGACCACAGCGGGATATGCAAATTCGGGTCAACTGTTGCGGAACAAGACAATTTCAAGCTGGTAAAAGTGAATATTAAAGACATATACAAGAATGCTCTCAAGAAATGTGAGTCGAGCATTATGCCTCCTTCTATTATCAGTCGGGAAGAAACAGCAGAGCATGAAGATAATCAGAACAAGCTTGAAGCACGGTGGCTTAAGTTGAAGGGAGGTCGTGTTTAAGGATCAATTATAATCTGGCATATCAATCCTGCACCGCACCTAGACTTCCTTGATTATATTCTTGAATTATATACATTTCCTAAACCTCATAACATTGTTATCGAATTGTTACTGATACTTTGTACAAGTGGAAGTGACCAAACAGGGAAAAGCGGCCAGTCACGCATGCAAAACTATTGCAGATTGGCTCACGCCACTTAATTATGGCCCTCAACACAGCGATTTATTTGATCGTCGACAAACAGGAACTGGCCAGTGGCTCCTTGACTCGGAGCAATTCCATACATGGCTAAAGACGGATAAGCAGACATTGTTCTGTCCAGGGATTCCGGGGGCAGGGAAAACAATCATTGCCGCAATCGTGATAGACGACCTTACTACACGGTTTTCCAATGATTCAACAATTGGCGTTGCGTACATTTACTGTGACTTCCGGCGGCAAGACGAGCAGAACGCTAAAGACCTCCTCGCCTGTCTCTTGAAGCAACTCACTCAAGTCCTATCATCTCTGCCAGACTCAATAAAATCTCTATACGACAAGCACAAAAAAAGCAGACGCGACCATCACTTCAGGAAATTTCCAATGCTCTCCGGTCCGTGACTACTCTGTATTCGAAAGTCTTTATAATCATTGACGCGCTCGACGAGTGTCAAGCGGCCGATGGCTGCCGATCGAGATTTCTCACAGAAGTCTTTAGCCTTCAAGCTAACTCTAGAGCAAAATTATTTGCAACTTCGAGATTTATCCATGATATCACAGAGAAATTCGAAAAGAAAGAGAGCTTAATATTAAAGATTCATGCTAGTGATACAGATGTATTTAAGTATTTGGACGATCGTATTTCACATTCGGACCTAGAGATTTTAAAAGACTGCCGCGAAGAAATCAAGAGTGGAATCACTCAAGCTGTTGGTGGAATGTATGTTTCTACTTTTCCATATTGTACATATCAATTAATTTTTGACTGGGTTTCTCCTTGCGGAGCTTTATTTCGACTTAGTTGCTGAAGAGATGTCACGAAGAAAAGTAGAAAATATATTGAGAAACCTTAGGAGAGGATCTGGAGCTTACGACTATGCGTATGAGAAGGCTATGAACAGAATCCCATATAAGAGAATGAAGCTTGCGAAACAGGTTCTATCATGGATCATATGCGCGAAAAGACCGCTCACCACTTTGGAACTTCAGCATGCGCTTGCTGTAGAAGATGACATGTCGGAGCTAGATAACCTCCCTCAGCTAGAAGACATAGTCTCTATATGTGTTGGATTAGTTACTATTGACAAAAGAAGCAACGTTATCCGGTTGGTCCATTACACGGCTCACGAATACTTCGACCGGACACGGGGGAAGTGGTTTCCGAACGCAGAGAGCGAGATCACAACAACTTGCATCACATACCTTTCGTCTACCATATTCGAGAGTGGAATTTGTCAAACAGATGAAGATTTTGAAGAGAGATTACAGTCAAATCAATTCTTCGAGTACGCTGCACGAAATTGGGGCCACCACGCTCGCATAGCCCCGACTTCGGATCTAGTATTAAACCAGACTGTAGCCGAATTTCTTAGAAGTGAAACTAAGGTTGATGCATCAAGCCAGGGGTTATTCGCCTTTAAGTATGACTGGACATACATCCAGCAAGTTCCAAAGTTTAAGGGAGTGCATTTAGCGGCATACTTTGGCGTTGAGGTGGCAATGAAGCTATTGCTCGAGTCAGCTACGGTAGATGCTGACTTGAAGGACAGCTTCGCTCGGACGCCGTTTTCGTATGCTATGCAGGGCAAGCATGAGGCCGTCACTAAGCTGCTACTTAAGACAGGGAATATTGACAGCAAGTTGAAGAATGATTATAGGCAGATGCTGCTGTCAATAGCTGCTGATAATGAACAAGAGGCTGATATAAAGCTGCTGCTTAAGATAGGCAAAGTCAATGTTAATTTAAAGGATGATCTTGGTCAGACATTATTGTCAAGGGCTGCTGAGAACGGGAATGAGGCGGTTATTAAGCTGCTGCTTAAGACAGGCAAGGTCGACCTTAACTTGAAGGATGATTTTGGTCAGACGCCGCTGTCAAGGGCTGCTAGCAACGGGCACGAAGTAGTCATTCGGCTACTACTCGACACGGGCAAAGTCCAGGCCGACTCAAGGTGTATCGATAACCGGACGCCATTGTCTTTTGCTGCTGAGCATGGGCACGAAGTCATTGTCAATCTGCTACTTGAGAAGGGAGTCGAGATCGACTCGAAAGACATATGCGGTCGGACGCCTTTGCAATATGCTATAATGAGAGGGCATGAGCGGGTTGCTGCCCTACTACTAAGCGATTGCATTGTCAACGTGAACTGCGAGAACGAAGATGGTCAGACAATATTAATTTTAGCGGTACGGAATGGATTTACTACTATTGTTCAACGCCTATTGCAATTTGACAACATAGACGTGGATAAGGAAGACAAATTTGGAACAACACCCCTTTTATGCGCCGCCGAAAGTAGACACCAGATTATATTTAACCACCTACTTGATAAAGGCGCCAACATAGGCGCACTTCAAAAATATTACCTCGAGAAAATTCCTACAGGGAGTTGGAGATATATGTTACACGGTAAGTGGGTTTACGTGAGAAGAAATCCTTGAGATGCTAAGGTTAGAAAATGCATGTACTGTAATGACTTTATTACCTAAGGGAGATAACATCGGAGATAGCTCTATCTTTATCTTCACCTTTAATACTTTTAGTCTTTCATCATGAATCATGGTAATAATGTCAGCAGGAGGTTTGACATAGAAGTGAAGCTTGGCATCAGTTGACTTAGCTCCGCCACTCTTGACAGAAGCTTTTCCAACGTCAATATGCGTCAGAGTGCTTATGAGGCTCCTTTGAGCTAGCTATAATCTATTTTATCCATTCATATAACTGGCTACTCTAGACTCTCTTGGGAGCGAAATAAGTTTGGAAAGTGACCAAGTAGCCTGAGTAGAGGGTGAGACGAGGGTGAATACCGCCTGAGCAGAGCGGCGACGCTAACCAACTGGGTTAGAAGCGAATGTGGAGAATTGTCGTCTGAGGCTTCCTCGAAAATGTTGGATGACCCAGTTTTAGTTGGTTGAGGCCAGCTGCACAACGTCAGTGCTTGTCAAGGACCTATACTCACGATGAAGGCGATAGGATAGGTTCCTGTGCGTAAACGTGTGATAAGGTTCTTGGTTTCTGATAAGTCTAGGGAAGGAAGCTCTCCGTACGGGAGAGGTCTAAGTATACTAGCTAATGACTGTATGGCCTCAGGCCACAACAGTGCTGCACAAGTGGTGCTGGCATGGGGGATGCAGAGAGGAACCATCGTGATTCCCAAGGGTCAGTCAGACTGTAGGCCACATTGTTGAAAATGAGGCTGCAACAAGATTGAGGCTAAGTGATGCAGAAATAGCAATGATCAGGAACGTAGATCGGGGGTCTCGCTTTAATAACCCAGTGAGGATTAGGATGTCAAGCTCTATCGTGATTTAGATGGTGTTTAATTTAGGTCTATGCTTAAAGTGACAATAAGGTTATATATAGTCCCCCGCTGTTGTTGTGCAGACAATGATATTCGAAGCCATATTTGAATATATCAATCAAATGCCCAGCTCTCTTTCAAAAGCCACTGCATTTGGGGGCCTTCCGAGATACCTTGTTAGTATTTCCATCGCTTCCTCACTTCCACCTTTTTCAAGAATGCTTTGTCGGTAATGTTTTCCAGCTTCGGCATTCATTGGATTGTTATGGAACGCATGATAGAACATGTCCGTAGCAAACACCTTTGAGCTATTTATTAATTAGTCACGTTTCTATCAGCCTATCTTAGAAAAAAGACTTACTATAAATATGAGTAGTAATTCGCATCTTGTCCCCACATGAAATGTTGAGTTTTACAATATCCATGGCCCCAAGTCAACTGCTCCCCTAAAACTTCAGGCCCATCAATCAGCCCGAAATCCTTTCTTGTACTATTGTAAATAGCAGAAATTTCTAATTCCAAAGCGTCCTCTCGTGTAGTTGGTGAATGAATAGTCATGTCAAAAATACTTAGGGCGACCTGACGCAAAGTAAATAGTGCTTGATTAACTGCTTTTGCACTACAGAGTTGCTGCACAGTCTCCAGCCGGATTTTGCGTGGTGGTTGCTGATCTCCAGGAGTTTGCTGTGTCGATCTCCACTTCCCAGTATAGGAAGAGGGAAGAAATGATACATGACAGCTAATTGCCTGGAGAATATGGGGTTGCCAACACCAGAACTCAAGTAGTTGACTTGGTGCTTCGATAAAGTCAGAAGACGTGTTTGTACCATGAAAGCAAGCGTATTTAGTTTTACTTAAAAGACAATGCATACCTGGAATGGTTAGTTTTCTGGCTTCTTCTAGAAAGAAGAATTCTTACTGTGACCAAGTTCGTGGAACAATGTAATAACTTCTGAGTGCTTTAAAAGACTTGGGCTTTCTAGTGTAGGCTTTGTTATATTGCATACCAAGGCAGTTGCAATGTACTCATTAAAACCTTCCTCATTCATACATCCCTTCATTCTGTCAGAGAATTTTTAAAAAGCTCTTGACTTAATTTCAACTCACAGGAAGAATGCTAAAATTAGCGTTGTGCGTATACTTGCCTTCTCGAGGATACAGATCTGCGTAGAGGTATCCTAAGAACCGGCCTGTGGAACGGGACCCACTCCATACACCAAAGAATCTAACATCCGAGTGCCAGACACAATCCGAGCCTTTGCCAGTTTCGGCTAGCAATTCTCTTTCTGAATCCGTGAACTCGTCGACCGTTAGCCCGAACAAGTCCTGGAAAATGTCTAACATTGCTCGAACGACGATCTGGGTAGGGAAATAATTGGCGACTATGTAAGGTATAATGTAAGCTTAAATGAATCAAACTGCAAAGGGGCCACTTGCCATCATTGGAGTCAACATTATGTTGCTTTAGAAGCTGTTCATGGTAGAATGGAAGGTCCCAATGAAATAGGCGATCTGGCTGAGTGCCATCAACCTTGGCATTAATATCATTCCGTTTCATCGCGAGCAGAACTTCCAGTTCTTGCTTTGCTTTAGGTATCAATCGCGTGGCTAAGTCTTCCAGAAACTGCTGAACATTTTCCGGAGATTTGGCCATCCTATACGAATTAGAAAATCGGTGGCCAGATAAAAAAGAGAGGGAGTAACACATGACATCTTGATAATTAGGTTGATGACTTACAGAGACTCCAACCGTAGTGAAGCGTAATTTGGATATCCTAACAAACGTGCAGACTCGTCTCGTAGCAGAATCGTCTCCTTGAATATAGATACGTTTGATACATGTTGATTCTCGAAAGCTTCAAATGCCTTTCGTCGAGTCGCGGGGACTAGGCACGTGTTCAAAATCATTGTTATATCAGGCTTTTTGAGCGGTATCAAAAGATAACTGTCAGATGCGGTCTCCAGCCCTCGGATATACCAGTCAGGCACGCCGTCGAGCTCGGAACCAAGCATCGATAAGCTTTCTTGGTCCTCTGTCAGATGCTGCATAAACGAAGAGCGAAGCTGCAAAAGTCTTTCGCTGATACTCGCAAATCTTTGGCGTGATTCGCCCGAGACGATTTGCAGACCTTTTTGAATCCCCTCTCTTCGGCGTTTCTCTAGCCACAGTTTGTCCTCGGGGTCTAGCACATTTCGATTTTCCCACACCCGCTGAACCAGTTGAAAAATATCCTCTCGCATCAGAGATTGCAGCTCGGCTTGCTCTATCTGTGCTATCGCTGCTGTCGCTGCTTTACGCACGGCGGCATCTGGCGACAGGTGTACAAAGGCTGCGATGCGTTGTATCTCTCTGTTCGCACGGCTCTCGGCGTAGGCGAGCGGTTGTAGGAGATCTACAAAGGTTGGGAGATGGGGTGAAGATGAGACTGACCGAGCAATTAGGAGATCTTCTACTCTTCTCAGCTCTAGGACCACGGAATGTCCTTGATCAATCAGTATCTGTGGAGTGACGTTGAATATGGGCGGTTTAGGCAAACCGAGACCCGAGAATACAGGGCTTCGAGGCATGGTGTCAACAAAGATCTAGCTGATCTACCTGAGCAATACAATGGTTTCGAACTTCAAATGTGTTCACTACTGGTCGAGCTTGCAGCTGTTTTAGACTTTCGAGCCTGGCATCAGCTAACGATGAAACGTGGCACCAAATCACGAATCGTCGACTGAAATACGCGGTAAATACTCGAATGTCTTCAGATACGTAAGGGAATTGTGACACATAATTCAAGGGGGCGGATGCTCGAACTTCTGCTGCAAGGATGTTCTGCACAGACAGGGTCTAAAGGTTGGGAGGGGTAGAGTCAGAAGCAAAGTTGGTGTTGGTAGAGTAAGGATAATATCACTATGGTGTGTACCCTATATAGATGAATGCCCCAAGAGAAGAAAGAAAACCTATGTAGACACCTTGCAGTCGCCATCGATGTCGCTTGAATCCTGGCTAGTGTTTTCCTGTCCGAAAATTACGCTCTCATATTAACATCTTTCGTCCCTAAAGAACATGATGGTTTGTATATTCATCTTTTTGGCCAACATTCTACAATAACCTTGATGCCTCGATTCTTGCAATTCAGTCCTATGCTAGGTATATACATATACATAGTCAAAGGAGTGATACTTTAGAAAAGAGGAATGAGGGATGATGTTGTTGGAAATTGTATTGAGCTTGTGTGTTAATATTACATTGACCGGCTTGTCCGTTCGGGACAAATTAACCAATATTTTTCTCTCATTGATATACAAACATACGATGTGATGATACTCATTACGATAACACACATGAATTAGTAACCAGCTCAAGCCTTACTCTCACACACCGTGATATACGGCGAGGCAACGCCTCCAAGAAAGAACTTGTCGGTCTTCACATCATGCACCGCAACAGTTGCGCCAGGTAGAAACTTCGCTTCGCCGTCCTCGAGCGCTTTGGTGAACTCGTACGTCTCCACGCCCAGCTCCCTGACCTTACGAATGCGAAATACCGTCGCCGCGCAGTCGATATGCTCGGGGCTTTTCAGGCTCTTTCCCAAGCAAAGAAGGTCCGGGAACCCAGCACTGGACAAATGTCAGCATTGCTTCTGTCTGGCGTAGTGGAGAGAAACTTACGCAAATATATCACCATTATCATCAATGCTCAGGTTGTCGATCGGCATCTTGGTCCAGATGGTGTGGACTTTCATGAGGTTGCCATCGGCTTGCATGGAAAGAACCTCGACTTTATAGCCTGCAGAGTGTGCGACATAGTAAAGCCCATCATGGCCCTTGACGATCCCATTAGGAAAGTTTCCATTTGGGTAGGCGATTTTGCATAAGCCATCTGGGCCGCAGTATCCAGTGTTTCCAGGAGAGTACATCATGGAAAACTCACGAAGCTGCTGTATGTCAGTATTGCAGTTTTCGGAGTGGTAAATCCACACAACTTACAGCCCCGGTCTTATAATCCCCATGATCATTCGTGAAGACAAACCCGCCATCTCCCGTCGCAGCGACGCTGTTCGGCGTTTGGATAGCATCAGTGTAGAACGTCTTTACAAATTCCAATTGCTTCGACCCCCTAGTCAAGTGAAATTCCTCAATGGTAGAATTCGCTCCGGCTTTCGTTGCATCTCGTGGAACCCCAGCCAGGTCCATCGAGATGCCGTTATTCACAATCCAGAAGCGGAGGCGGTTATCCGGGAGCGACTCGATGTCGATTCCGAGGATGTCAATCTCGCGCCCGCCACTGCTTGCTCTGTAGTTCCCCGTGATCTCAAGCTGGTGCAGACCAAAGAGCCCGTCGGCGCCGGGCGAGTCAATATGAAGTACTGACACGTGATCCAGTCCGTTCCTAGCTGAACTGTTGTACTTGTTCGCTCTAACACATCAAGAACATTAGCCAATTGGTCCACAATAGACCATAAAGGGCATCAATTCAGAAGAGGTACTTACGCAGGTGACCATTGGTCACGGTTCGCTATGGTTGAGCATGCCGCGTACAATGTGCGTCCGACGCTGTCGATTCGCATGTCCTCGCACGACTCGAGCATCGGATGCACCAACCGCCTGCACGTGTACGGGAACTCATCAATGCTCTGGGAGGTGCGTCCCACGCCCAAGCCATAGAAGATGGCAGCGTGGAAGAAGTTCTGGTACAAAATGGCAAAGATGGCTATCGGCGGCGCATATCGCACGCCGGTCTGGACCAGGGACTGTAACCCCATGTGCGCGACCCGCTTGGCGCTGTGGCACAAAGTGATGAGTTGGAGAAGAAGAAGAAGAAGTTCTAACGGGAGATTGAGTGAAGCAAAGATCAGAAAGAAAAGAGTTTGCGAGCTTTTAGTACGAACTTATCACGAACTTATCAATTGTCAGATCTCTCGGGACGCGAATGGGATTAGACGAGTCTCAGGGGACAGGCCCCGCTAGACCCATATATATGACGGCTGGGCCTATCATGTTGCCTCTTGAGCTTGTAGGCAGTGAGAGAGACAGGTGGAATTCCGACTGTAGGAGTTGGTTGACATGAGAAAGATCACATCAGCAACCAAAGGATAGGATATTAGAGAGAAGTGTATACTTTACACGGTGCAATAGGTAATTTAACATGAAACACCCGTCACGAAGTAAAAAAACAATAGAAACTTTACAGCAAGGGAGACAGAGTTTCGCTGATCGTGTCTCGCCCCGGCTTAACTTGCTACCCCAGACGAAGGACAGAACTTGACGCATCACAAATTGATTTTGTCCATTATTTTGTCCACCTTCTTGCGACGTGCAACAAAGCAGAAGATGGTCTGCTCTCTGGGGATCTGGTTGGTCGAAACCCTGCATCATCACATGATAATGACGGATCTGTCACCAGGGTGTGTATGTACAACGTTGTATGTAATGTATGTTTCTTCTCTGCAGCAAAGAAGTTTAGTCATTGGATTGGAACAACACCATTGCTGGCTGTATCGTGCCCGCGTACCTGAATGAACTCGTAAAAATTCATCAAATATTTCTATTTGCTCCAACAAAAACTCACCGTAAGCAGTGCCATACACCACCTCCCACCACCTCGTTGCAATTGAGTTTGGATCATGAAACGAGCCACGTGATACTATTTCTCCGATCGTCCCCCCCTCGCGCAGCCACAACCTTCATGCTGCATCTCCCCACGCGTCGGGCTGGCATCAAGGTTCCACCGGTGTTGTGGAGGATGGATGGATGGGTGCAGATCGATCTTCGTTGCTGCACGCCAACACGACGGACGCGACGGACAGCGGACGTGGTTCGGTCTAGCTGCCAGCGGTGTGCAACGGGATGGAAACAAACGGTGCGTTAAACAGGCGTACAGGGAATTGGTAGTACATTAGTACAGCAGCACAGTAGCACAGTTAGTACGGTACCATGGTTTGTATAGAATGGGCCAAACCAAAAAAAAAACTTGAATTGCACGACGGTGATGGTTTTTTTGCGTGCCAAGCAGGGGAAATCAAGATGTTGGCATCGCATTTGGTGAGAACGTCATGGCACTTTGGCGTCCATTGATGCGGTTGTCGATAGCTCCCGTAGATATGCTATATTTGCTATATATACTTACCTTCTGCATCGTTCTCAGTTGATTTCTCTTACTTATCTTCTTCATCAAGAGCTCATATCCCTTTCTAAACATTCTCACCCTCTCCGCAAGCTCTATCCTCTCTATCTTTCAATTAAGCACCATCTTCTCGATAAAAGCAGCCATCAACCGCAATAATGGTTTCCACGCTCTACATCATCTCGGCCGTCATCGCCATAGTCGCCGTCGCCTTGGGGGTTGCATATGCCACTGGAGCCGCAGACCCAGTGATCCAAGAGATTGGTATCTGGTTGTTCAAGGCCAAGGCAGAAGCTGAGGCGAAGAAGTTGCAGGCGCAAGGTCTGAAAGAAGGACAGGATTTCCTAAAGAGTGAGTGATGACTTGCTTCCCCGGTTGATGTGCTTTCTGTGGTATTGTAGTATTGTGGTGTTGTGGTTATAGTTTGGGTTTTGTTCATGTGTGGTGGTTGTTATACTTTGGTCGGTGGACGTCATTCAACGCAGCCATCCCATCCCACTTCGAACGCGCGACATCGTGATATCAGGTTGGGTGTATTGAGTTTGAGGTATGAATGCTAACCAGCGACACAGGCGACCTCAAGGGCAATCAACAGGCCGACAATGTCAAGGAGGGTCTGGGAAACCTCGGCGGGGGACTTGGAGGTGGAGTTGGCGGAGGACTCGATGGCTTGAAGAAGGGATTCTAAGTTCACAGGTCCAAATCACCTGGTGCGACCAACACTCGAGTATTGAGTCGTGATCAACCCACCTCAACTCGAGCAAATGAAGAAGCATACGATGGACCTTGGGATGTTTTTTTGCGACCAAGAGGAGAATGCTCCGGTAGACGATGCGTGAGATGATGTAATGAGGACTCGGAATGATCGGTAGCGGGCGTTCAGGGATGATGATGATGATGATTACCAGACTCATACCATACATGTATATTTCTGTATAACTGTACTGTACTGTACATATTCACCACGGCCAGATTCAAAAGCATATACATCCATTTTCAAACGATAAATGTCATGATACACTGCACTGCATCTTTCAAGTCATCTCACTCACTCCTCTCCCGTGCCAGTTAGTCCCTGTGGTCCACTCCGTGCAAACTATATTTAACCATCGTGGTCCGTGAACCTCGAGATATCCATTGAAGCTCTGCAACTTCTGTGTACTGTAGAACTTATCTTGTCTTGTAATAAGTATCTCTACTGTACTATTGGTGGCCAAGCACGCCGGCAATGAAACATCCCTATTCCCCAATCTCAATGCCAATCTTCTTCATCATTCCGAGTCCCGGGTTATCCATCATCCATGCGCGGACGGGCTCGCCGCAAGTAGCGATTTGCGCGAAGCTGCGCATGCTTTTGGCCCATTGCGAATATGCTGAGGCCGGACTGTGGCGACGTGACGTATTCTGTGTATTCCATGTATTCCATGTATTCCCTGTCATCCATGTCTTCCATGTCTTCCATGTCTTCCATGTCTTCCCACGCCATGCTCGACGCCCAAAAGAAACCACCGAGTGGAGTAGTTCGCGGGATGCGCGGGTTTGCATGATGATTACAGTACTACTGACTGACCTGCTTATTGCTTGTTACTTTTTATTGTTTAGTGTTTTTTTCTAATAACTGACTTGCGCCCGGGAGGCTGAGGGAGGGAGCGAGCGAGCGCGCAAGAAATCAACGCTTCTTGACTAATCTAACCTAAGGGTGTTGTTCTTCGAAACTCTAACTCTATCTAACTCTTACTCTTACTCTTACCACCACCACCACCACCACCACCACCACTAATACTACCAATCACTACTACTACACCACTACTGCCTCGTTTTTCCTTTTCTTCTTTTTCCTCTCCACCCGCCTGCTTACTTCACCCCCCTTTTCTCACGATCCCTTCTCCACTGTTGCAGCTGTCGCATGGAGACGACCCCAACGACCGGTGATCGTGATTCTGCTTCTTGCTTTTACGTATCAGTCGCCGTCGCTGTCGTATTTTCCAATACCGTGACCGGTAGTTCAGGCTCGGTCGGTGATCCAGGGACAGGGTTGTCGCTGTAACGTCGGGCGTGATCTGGTGTTCCTGACGGCGTCATCAGGGTCAAGCAATCAATCGCTCAGACCATACACCATACATTATACACCCATACACCAACACACACCCACGTCGCTTCGCTGCTCTTTTCCCCGCCTTCTTTTGCGGTCCCTCGGATTTCGGAGCGCTTGCTCACTCCCTTCCCCAACAACATTACAAAAACATCATTGTTCCCCCCATTGACCCTCCTCACTCATTGAAGGGGGAAACCTCGCACATCTGGTGCAGCGCGGCAAGATGCAGAAGGTCACGGCCATTCTGCCGTCGTGGGACAAGACCAAAACTACTTCGAAAACAGGCTTTGACAAGGGGTGGAAGCTGTTAGGTGAGTCGCCCTCCGCCCCCCCAGCGAATGCTGCTGCTCGGTGAGCCAGCTGGCTAACAGCACACAGACAAACTCGGTGCGCCCGTGAATAAACTGTCGAACAAAGTTGGATCAGAGGCTTTCTGGCCGACATCTCTAGACAAGGAGAGTGACAAGGCTGCGAGGATATTAAAATCATTTTGCAGTAGGTTTCCCTGGTGTGGGTGAGGGTGGTGATGTAAGTGGTGGGGGCTAACGGTCGTGCAGAAGATGGATTCTACGTCGAGGAAGACCGGCCCACGACACAAGAGGGCGCGAAGGGGAAACAAAGGGTGCTGAAGAAGATTCCGCAAAAGGTCATACAAAATGCCGTCGGATTGGCCATTTTCACCACGATGCGAACCGGCCTCTGGGTGTCGGGGGCAGGCGGATCGGGCGTGTTGATTGCCAGGAAAGCAGATGGCACTTGGTCTCCCCCGTCCGGAATCATGTTACACACTGCAGGCTTGGGGTTTCTAGTTGGGGTCGACATCTACGATTGTGTGGTGGTCATCAACAACCGCAAGGCCCTCGATTCTTTCACCAAGGTCCGGGCAACCCTTGGGGGCGAGATCAGTGCGGTGGCAGGCCCCGTCGGTATTGGGGGCGTGTTGGAAAACGACGGCATGTGGAAGCAAGCCAAGTAAGTTGACAATGTCTAGCGGGGTGTGGTTATTATAGCTAACAAAGAAAGTCGTCCGGTGTTCACATATCTCAAGTCGCGCGGCTTCTATGCGGGAATCCAATTCGACGGAACCGTCGTTATTGAACGGACTGACGAAAACGAACGATTCTACGGAGAACGCATAAGTGTAGCTGATATCTTGGCCGGGAAGCCCAGACATCCTCCATATGAAATTCAAATGTTAATGGAGACGGTAAAAGCTGCTGAGGGTAGTACGGACGTGGACCAGAAGATGCTAGATTCGATGAACGGTCCTACACCAGCAGACAATGAGCTCTCGTCACCAGCAGCTGATATAAGAATTTTCGGTGTGCCCGAGGTCAACGACCCGGACCCATTTGGCGTGTTGGCTCTCGAAAAGGAGGGCTTGGAGATACGAGAAGCTGGAACCAAAGAGCGACCTCTGAGCAACCAGTTCGAATTTAACCCTAGCCCGACAAGCCCGCTCTATAGCAAATTCCACCGGAGGAGTATGGATACGCTCGCCTCACGAAGCAATCGAGAAAGCTACATGTCGACCCGGAGTAACCGGACGAGGAATAGTATCGATCGAGCTACGCAAACCGAAATGGGAACTCAAACAGATGAGCTCATAACACCCATCACCAGCCCTACAAACAGCAGTTTCGACCACGGACGCATACTCGAGGTCGAGGAAGACGACAAGACTCTGATACCTTCACCCGACGAGATTGATTACACAAAAATTGATCTTGGTGTTTTACGGAGTCTCAACAACAGCCAGGATCTCGAAGGGCCAACACCTATAAACAACTCTCCACTCTCTAATCACGAGGAGCCACATATGGAAGCAGATTCTACGTATGTGAGCGACGAGGATGATTTAGACGATGAGGAACCTGTGGTTTTTGAGGCTGCTGAAGCTCAAGCTAGGGTCATCACCCCAAAGACCTTGAGCTTACAGGGTGGTGTGGTAAACATTCCTAAAAGACCGCCTCCACCACCACTTCCACCCCGTAGCAGTGCTAGAAGTAGTCGCATCATGGTCGATCAGGGCAGTGGGAGAAGTCCACTCAAAGAGGGCTTTGAGGAGGTGCCACTCCATGGCGTGGAGAGGAGGAGCGAGGAGAAGAGACGCAGTAATTTGAGTTGGAAGCCAAGTGTAGCATCAGATTTGGCAGAGGATAGGGAAGCACCTATGCCTGAATCTCCAAAGGGATTGGGCATTACTATGCACGATGCCGAGAAGGATGAGGTTGAGACCTCAGAGAAGAGCATACCAGAAGAAAAGAAAACAGAAACCGCGGCAGCGAAAGACTTGAAGCCTACGATGCTCGCGCCAGAAGTGGAGGAAGACACCTTCCACAGCCTGCCCACGACACCGTTGGAGACCATTGAGGTCAAGTAATGGAAGTCAAGAAAGAGAGAGATAAGACATCTTACAACTAAATTTGGGACGGGAGCGGGTGTTATACATGGGAAAGGAAGGCGTTATGATCAGGCGAATGGGATGGACACTTTTCGGAGGTGTTTTTGTATGATGAGGCTATAGGATACTAATCTATATACTTTAAATATAATATTGGGTGAGGTTGATAGAGAGCTTAGGATCAGAATATGATTATTTCTCTCAATACATGAGATAAATCACGTGCAAGGCACAGCAGAACGCCGCTGGATAAATATGTGACAATGCATCTCAAGCCCCCATTGAGTCCTTCGATGACAACGCTAGTTTTACGTGATCTCATGCTATGTCTTTTGGATGGTCAGCGGGTGATATCGCTACGGCACTGACCGTTGCCTACAACCTTATTCAAGCTCTCGACAAGGTCGACGGGGCCGCTGGGAACTACCGCGAGGCTGTATCCTTCCTGCAGCATCTGAAGCGAACCCTTGAGCCGTTGCAGATGTTTACAGCCTGGAGCGCATACCCAGACTACGGAGCAGAAATCACCGAACAGGTGGGCTATATCAAAGAGCCAGTCGAGCAATTCCTAGCAAAGGTATTGAAGTTTGAGCCAGGTCTTGGGAACAAGGCTCGCGGAGGCAGTCACCGCCATGTTTTGCGGAAGCTGCAATGGCACATCTTCATGTCGAAGAAAGTCGCGGCGTTGGAAAAGAAGATCGGGGCGCATATGCGGGTCATCGACTCTCTCATGCAGCGATTGACGATGTTGGTCACTCGTCGTGGTGGTTTTGTTTTGTGTTTGCACTGACTTTGTGACAAGGGATATGGTCTGGACGACTCAGCAAGCCCTCCCGGATGCCCTGAGGACGGCGTTCCAAGAAACGTTGAAACCTGAGATGATAGCTATCCTTCGAGAAAACTTACCGCCGCTAAGCTCGACTCTCATAGAGAACGACCGAGGCCGAGCGTGTAGAGGTAGGGAGACATTGGTCATGACCTCGTTAGAGGATTATAGAGAGGCAGCAGCAGCAATAGAGGGGATGAAACTTCAAATAAATAGCTCCGAGACCATGTTGCGGAATATTGAGTCGTCACTTCGAGGAACTTATTCAAAATCGAGGCCAACAGCTCTACTAAGACTAGATCCACCATGTGTCCCTGAAGAAACTACTGGGAGTCCTTACCTTGATTCCGATAGCCTACCAGGTGTGAATGTCGTTCGGGAATCTCTAGGGGAAATGTAAGACTATCAATCCCAGCTGATCTTCGCATGCTGATCTCGAAAGTTACTATCTGGTATTCTTGTACCTCGGTTGCTTCCTCAAGAACCTCTTGTACGTATATCATATGGCAGATATTTTGCGAGCGACTGATAGCTGTTGATAGTCTTACAATGTCCCGGATGGTTCAACCACCGCGAGCTTTAATGCCGACATTACTTGCTCAATATAACATATCCTTTCTAGATGCAATAGGGAGACCACCGCGGGTATTGCCATATGAGTATTTCCGAAATTTTAAAGTCTGTCTTTGGTTACATGGTGAAAGGGATTGTCTAATTAGATAACTAGGTCTTACAAGCCTTCATTCAGGATGATTTTAAAAGCCTTCCTGGCGCTACATGGGTAGATGAAGGTAAATATCTGATCGTGAGTCTGGCTAATAACCGTGCTTTAAACGAGCAGAATTGGAATCGCACAATTGCTCCTGGTGCCAAAATTGCGATGTCTATGATAGTGCGGAAACGTCCCAGATCCTTGAAACCCAATACAGAACGGTGTCCCGAACCTAGCTGCTCTGGAACTTGGGTGAGGTCAAAGACCGAGTCATGGGCAACTTGGTAAGCCTTTGTTCTAGTAATTCCAAGAAACCATCTTCTGACCTTGAATAGCCCAGTCTGCCAAAAAGAAATCCTAAATGCAGTGTTCGACATTACACAGGATATCACTCTTCATAATATTAAAAAGATCCCTTCTTCTAGTAATAGCTCTGATCGTGGACTATTACCGAGCGTTTCAACCTCCCTTCCCTCAAGTGCAATAAAGCCAGAATTAGCCGTCGATGATGATATTTCACTCTTCAAAAGAATTGTACAGGAGCAAGATGCGAGAAAACTGGACCGCGGAATAACAATTCAGCCGCTGCCAAAGTGTCCACGAACAGCGTTCAGTAGCGGCGACAATGATTGGTTCACGATGCTAAACGCTCCGAGCTTCGATATTTGTCCAACTTGCTTCGATGCAGTAATTGCGGATACAGAATATCGGCGTTATTTCATACCTGCTCCTCAACGAGCACTCGGCGTGGAAGTTCGTTGTGATTTTGGCTACAGCTTATGGTTTCGTATAGCGTGGATTCTGACTCTTAAGGAGGGAAAACATGACATGCGAATGTTTGAAGAGCTGGCACATGTTGATGTATCAAGTGTACCATGCAGCCGTAAGAAGAAGGCTTTAAGGCAGTGGCATTCAGTCATTGACTCGTCACTCGGACAACCGATTCAAGGTTTCAATGCCTGCTACAGTTGCGTCAAGAACATAGAAGTCTTGCTTCCAAATCTAAAGGGCGTATTCATTAAAACAACTTCTTACTCAGCATTCCCCCGGAGATTATGCAGTCTAAGAGTGGATAGCAAGCGTTTCGTTCCATACTTTGATGCATTGGAAACAATGTCTGACAGGGCAGCCTTTCATGATGCTGAGCCTCTGGATACTCAGGAATTTACCCAACTTGCATGGAAGTTTTCAATCATGGATGAATGTCCACAGGATACTGAGCTGGCAGATCGCCATTGGTATACAATCACTCAGCTACCCGAATTCACAGTCTGCGAAGAATGCTTCGATGAGGTTGTCAGGCCAGAGATCCAGGAAAAGAAAGCACTAGCTCTCATGATAGATAAAACCAAGCAGAAACTGGCAGCCGCCTCATGCCAGTTGTCTTCAGAACGGATGAGGCGGGTGTTTCGAGAAGCGGCTGATACAGGCGATTTCAAGCTGCTAGAATCGACGACTAGGGAGAGAGTATCTCTCCAAGCAGTATCAAAGTTAGCAGCAGCAAATTCCAATCTCTCAGAGGCAGATATTATAAAGCTGAATGAGGCATGGAAAAGATGGAATGATGAATGATGGCCAAGTTCTACTCTTTCTCAACTGAAGCAAGAGGAACTTGGCGCAGAAATGCAGCGACTAAATCAGGAGTTAATGAAAAAGACTCGGAGTAATAATTCTGCTGGAGACTTCCTCGGTGCACTACATCAGTACAATGGTTACAGGAACGGGTGTACTCAATTTCAATCCATTGCTTGTAGGTGCTGGTGGTACATACATAGCAGCCATATAGCAAGCGGAGCTAGTCGTCCACGAATTGACAACCCTTATTTTCTCAACTTTTGACATCTGTGCTCTCTATATCTTAAATAGCTAGCCATGGTTCTCAGGCACTGCAATCCTTATTAGCCAGCTATACTTAGCTCAGTCTTTATAAAGAGCTTCCCTCCTTAGACTTATCAGAATATAAGAATCTTATTATATATTTATGTAGAGGAACCTCTCCTTTTGTACCAAGCGTAAGTAGAGCTCCTTGACAGGAGGAAAAGAAAGAGGGAAGAAAGATGGATAGAATCCTGTACCGAGCCTTCACTGATCTTGACGCTTGCCTCCTCTGATAATATGTGAAGACGTTATACATAAGGTTAGTCCGTTCCTATGATAGACAACTCCATTATAACATGATAGAGCGGTACGTGAGGACTTTATAGTAGGATCAATCAAAGAAGCTTCTCAAACCCCACAGGATCTGTGGATCCAGTATTCAAGGTCCTTAGGAAGTCTCTGCTCTTCCGCCTTTTTTGAATCTCACAACAAGATCATCCGTCTACCGAAAATAGGGGTTTGCACCCAGTTTTCAAATATTTTCTAGCCTGGATGTAGGCCTACGAGCCAGTATAGATTAATAAAAGCCCTTTAGACTCCCTTTTCGATCTCGTGACTTGTAGGGATATGTATCTGATTCACTACCTTTGAAGTCAAACCTGAGATGCTATAAGGGAATAAAGGCCGGAATCAGCACAGGATAATAAGAGCATAGCCCTGATATAAATTCTAGAGTCTACAAAAGCATATTTCATGTCAATAATTAAAGCGTTGTGCTCCCATCGCTTTGCAATTATTCAAGGACCTGTACTCACGACCACTCGGACATAGTTGGCTGGAAATTGAACACTTAGATTTACTATCCATTTAATTGTTGCCGGTCGGATTTTGCCCTAGGTGGAGAGCAAACCCTTGGAGGGATCACTTTACTTGGAGATGTTTGGATTATTTCTGGCGCTGGAAAGAGTACATGGGGCAAAGCTAGTTGAAGAGCGAGGAGTGTAAACAGAACAAAGAAACGACAAAACCCAAGCACTCAGCTTTGGTGTAGCTAAGGAATTGATGCACAGCAGATTGCAAGCTTTATGAACTGAAACTCCTCCAATGTAACTTGAATTAAAAACACGCCTTAAAGAGGTGCCATGGAAAGTAAGAACTCAGCTACGAATAATATCCCCCTCAAATCGTAGCAAACCAAAAACCAATTCACAACAATCCATGAACCAGTTAAGCTATGCCCTCCACCAATTTCCACAATATCATCTGTATTAAAATCAGAATGATAATCAGAGTGTCTAGAGGTGCACAATCTCATAACAGCTTAACAGCTGCAGGCTCCACCACAGTCCAACTCGGTCACGTTACATTGAGAGTCGACTGAACACTTCGCCCACGGTCCATTACCCTGCTTGCTAGCAGTCCAGCACCATTTGCCGGCGGACAAGGGACTACCACAACGCTTGAAACACCAGCCATCCTTAGAACAACCAATACTTCTCCCAAACCAGCAAGCTCGCTTGACGAATCTTGCGTCAAGAGGAGTTGCAGCAGAGTAAGACTCAGAAAGCTCTCGTTCAGAAAGAGGTTTGACTACCGGCTCAGGAAGATTGTGTCCTGAGGGGTGGTCTCGACATTTACGATACTGATTAATACGGTTAGTCTGCAACGAGGAAGGTCCAGAAAGGGTGTTTGGACTAACATTGGCGGGATCAGCTCCTGCCGGAACAACCATGACTCCAAGACTACCGCACTCAGCTGCAACTTCTTCAGCGGTTCGACTTTTAACAGCAAGGCGACTTTCTCCGTCAGGCGAATCATGGCCAAGAGGATGTTCGCGACAGATGTTGAACTGGCAAGTATCAATTAGCACCACGAACAAAAATCTAGAGACCACTTGAGAACGTCAAGCATCATGAAGAGACTCTAAAGCCTTCAACACTTACCTTGGAGGGATCTGCCCCAGCAGGGACCTCAGTAACGCAACCGGCTTGACGCTTTTCAGGGAGAGTGGCCGCAAGAACAGTTGTTGCCACCAAGCAAATAAAGCTAACAGAGAATCTCATCTTGATAGAATTTAGGTTGAGTAGTTGGGTGAGGTGATTTGAAGTGAAGAAGACCTGTGATGAACGATCTTAACAGAAGGAAGTCTCGCTTTCTTTTATATTGTTCTACTGACCCTAGTACAGCTAGGATTTAATAATTAATGGGGCACAATATGCGGGGGAATTAACATCTGCCTCGAGCTGAGCGTCTAATGTGATTCTATGCAGAATCACTTCCATGAAACAAACGACACTGAGGCTTTCGACCAGAGCGGCCTCCTTTATCGAGCCATAAGCGCAGCACTATGGAGCGGCCTACTTTGTTGAGCCAGATGAGTAGCACTACGATTACCAAATAGAAATATGCTAGCGTCTGACTGTGGATACTTGTCGCTTCTCATAACTATTGGAATTGATTTCTGCAGTTCACCATGTCCATTGCAATGTAAGTTGGGCTGTTCAAATTGCTACTATGGTAATGATACATTAGCGAATACCCGAAGGATCATAGTCCTGACAATATGCAAGGCGTGTGATGAAGAGCAGCGGTTAAAGATGCATGAAGGGAGAATGAGTACTTGACTCTCAGTATTGCATTCCGCTGAGAAGATAAATTAGAACTCTGTAAGCGAGGCATATTATTGGCAAAAGGTTCGTATTGGGTACGACTGAAAAGGCCCCACTGGCGTCGTACTAAATTTAATTTTACAATTGACCAAGCCAATAATTTGAAACAATAAAGCAGTTTCTCACGTAAGATTCACTATTTGATAAACAAGTTAATCAGGGTCTTAAAGCAAGGAAACTCATTTATCCGCTTATAGTAGATATACTCTCTACTATCTATTATTAAAAAGACTTTATGATATCTAGTTTACTGGAGTATTGTCTATTCACCTATTACTATATAATTTATTGCATGATTCCTTTATTATCTACGTCTGCTCTTTTTCTTTACAATATTACTTAGTAGATTGCCGAGATATTTTATATTAGATGCTAAACCTAGTGGGTTGGCCGAGCCTTGGCTCTCATGAGCGAGACACTAATGGGGGCTTTTACTTGTACCCGTTGAAACCATCTAATCGTTGGGAGAATACTAATAACCTTGCGAATCTAGCGATAATAGAGGAAACTCAGTAGGTTGCTCAGTGTTTATCGCTTTCGCCGGAGGGGATAAATACATGAGCCTAGACAGCCGATCAAGAAATTAAGATGAACACTCATGGTGCGGGCGGGAAAGTTGCAATAGCAGAAAACGCGATTTGTATTTGCCAAAGTGCACGAAAACTGTTTTCCCAGATACATTCGTCACTGGAAACTCGTGCTTTCAACACCACTGAGATGCCCGAGGAAAAGCATGCTGAGTTGATCAATCTTGCTTTTGAGATGAGGGGATGGAATCCCCGAGAGCTTTAACGCTTTTGGTAAGTTGAAGAACTTCGCTTTTTTGATCCTGTTCAAGACTTTACTGTGGATTTGAGAAGGTGTGTGATCTTGAGGACATCAGGATTGAGTCTGACCAGAGTTTTGGAGGATCCTCGTGAGGTAGCCATGTTCCTCAAGCTTTGTTGTGTTGCGAAGCGTCGATTGTGTCTCTGGAAAGCGACTATTTGACTTCTTGGAATCTCCGTATCTTTCTTTCCTTACATTGGAATCAAATGTGCGTCTGAATAGGACCGATACAGGTGGGAAGAGAGAGTTCCACAGGTTACAATTAGCAATCGTCCCTTCAAGAATAACCAAATCCGTTTAAGTTTTTCTTATGAGCCAGTCAGAGATATTTTAAATATCGAGAGATTTGGACACATCTCCCACAAATCTCAAAGACCTTGAGGATAGCATTTTGATTGTTGTGGAAAAGCATTCGGTCAAACGAGAAATAAGATTTAGTCACTTGCAGCTACCATATAAGCACGGCAGGGGAATATGCATTAGTCACCTAGCGAAACCATCGATTACTTAATACGCGGATACATAGAAGACTCGATACGCGGAGACATGCATTAATTAACATGCGGAACCATGCTTGCACCTATTTTAGATAATATGCAGAGGTCCCTTGTACAGCGTTCGTGTAGTGTAATAGCGCTAGTAGGGGTTCATCCCGTGATGCTCGATTTAATCCTGAGAATCAAGAAACTAACTCTATACGTTAGTCATTCATCTATATTCAATGTTATATAAAACGGAATATTAGGAGGCTATCTATTATATCAAATATTTGATCTTCTCTGTAATCTTTAGAGCCATGCCTTAATCTATCTATTAATTCATATAAATTAAAGTCAGGTTCTGTCATGTGATCACAAAGCTGGGGTTGTAAGTTGAGGCTGAAGTCATATTCTTAATTATTGAGAAGTCACGATCCATGACAAACGTAATTTAGACGCCCCCTATGGAGGTCCATATCACATTCGATGAGCCTACGAGGGGATGCCGACCTATATATAGGCGTGAGAGGGTTCTTAATTAGAGAGTTAGAGATTAGTTTATTATTTACAGCTAATACATGTACTATAACTGACCTTCACTATCAAAATATTTCAGTACTACTAAAAGAAACATAGCTTAAAAAAAACTCGCCGTTTACTAATACTTAGTTGAGCTCAGATTAAAAACTAGTTAGATTTATCTATGTAGTGAACAGTTTCTCGTACCTAGTTAATCCCAATCGTGACATTCACGTTCGATCCCACCATATTCCTACTCTCATTTCTGAAACCCACCTTGGGGTAAGGAATTGTAAGCCAGGCTGGGGAAAGTGCTATCAAACCCTTGCCAAACTTCTTAAATATTCTTGAGGTCAACATATTCATGATCACTTAGCCTAGGAACGTGATCTAATGGACTTTTATTTGGGTATAAACTGTAGTCCAAACATCCTAGCTAGTTCTAAAATCAATAACAATCAAACTCCGTGACTGCATGAATACCCTCTAATGAGCGATATAGCTGAGGTATTTTAACAGACTGCCCAACATCAGAAGCACGTAATTTTAGAAAAACTCCTTATAACTTGAACAAGTTTATTTGCAGACACATTGAAAATCTTGAATTTCAGAATATGGACGTTATTTTAAGACAACACAATGGCTACTACCTACCACACGTATGCTGGTTTGAGCCACTATCACGCTTAGCTTGAGCAGATCTTTTTAGGATCAGATTTAGTTTGAGAGCAAAATATATTCTGAAGTCACATACGTAGTCTAAATTGTATCGGGAGACAAAATTGACAAGATTCAAGCTTCTGATATTCTCGCAGGCAGGAAAATTTGTAACTAGCCCACGAAGCTCAAATAATCAAGTTGGAGTCCCATCCAGATATAAGCCTCGCGAAAAGTTAATACAATCACATGGTAGATGGTCATTTTAGTGCTAAAGTTTTCGTGGCCAGTACGGTCTACTTTAAAATGTTCTGGCTATAAGATAAAGTCCCCCGCACCTTCAGATACAATACCTTATCCCATAAACGCCAACAAGTGAAACATTATCTTCATATTACAGAAACCAACGCAACACTCTTCTCAACTAAGTAAACAATACCAGCTATCACTGAGATCCAAGATCCAAGATCCTGAATATGTTACCAGAAGCAGAATCAACTGACGTACCTGTTCCACCATATAATGATGCAGAAGAGCGCAGAACCGAATGTGACCGAGAGTGGCTAGCAGAATGTCTCAAGAAACACACCACTATCTTTAGGTCGCATGCTCTTCCCGAGCCTGAAGCCGATGACATTAATTCAAGTACCGATGAACCTCTACCTGTATGGTTCGCTACAGATGAGCCTCTTGTAGGGACCGAGGATCCTATGACAGCTTTTAAGGCTTCTTGAAGCAGCTTGTTTTACACATGCGATATTTCGCAGAGTTAGCGGATCATCCAGATGTCCGAAACACCTGCGATGAGAGAAAAATTTATAGCAAGGTCAGCCTTGCTAGATGGGCTCTGAACAATATATACTGGCTAGATGATGATGGACTATTTCCTCCTATGGAGTACCTGATAGAAAGTCAACTGCCTACTTTGCTAGAAGGTCTCGCAGCAGGAAAAGCTCCGTTCACTATCGAATCCATAGTCACCAAGGGTAGAACAGAGATGCCGCTTAGGCTGGCTTCGCGTCACAGCGTCTGTAAAAGTTGCGGTTCAAGGCTAGCGGAGGAGAACAAAAGCCTAACAGAAGAGAAAAAAAGCATATCGGAGAAGAACTCTTCTTCTTAGAAACAATAATTCAGAATCTCTTCTACTTTAAAAGTCTTTTCGTGTCAGAGAAAATATATCTGTTGTACAATACAACTCACTATACCAACCAGTGGGTATCAGACCGTTTGAGGAACTAGTAATGTGATATATAAAACTTGGTCTTCAAGGGTATATTCAAGAAGATATATAAAAATAATTATTTGCTAAATATTGTTAGTCTACTAAATAGGTTTCCCATTTTTGAAGAGATTAATTTTATAAACTTGAAATGATAGGGTTGGTACTCAATGGCTACAATGTTCACTGAAAGCACTATTTATAACCAGCATAATGGCTCATGTTTGCATGATAACAACATGGTTTATAAACAATTTGTTATAACGTTCACGTTCCCCAAATCTAAACCCCCAAACCCTTTTCAAATGTTTCTTTAACGCTTTGCAAGTAGTTTTTCATCGGGTGATTTCCTGTACTTTCTAAGATGTGAGATGCTGCTTAGACAGGCCCTCTTTAAGAGCAATATACTTCAGCTTTGATTCTAAACGCGTTTCTTTGATTTCGTACCTTCTCAGGTCGCATTAAGTGATTTTGTCATAGAAGAGATGGCCGTGTGTTATAAGCTTCACTTCTTATTTCTTTTGGACTACGTCGGGTGTCTGAATCGCTTGCTATATATTCGTGCGTCGCGCGTAGCTTGACAGGCTTAACATAGGAAACCTTTACCACAACACGCTAGCAGCAGGACTAATAAGCTAGCAAATTTAATTAAATTTAGATTTATACTCTGTGTCTTTTTGCAACTTTAAGGGTAACCCTTTTGTTAGACCATTTATATTTGTTTGCATTTCTTTTTATTCTAAATCGCTAGCACAATGGCTATCAACTCAGAAATATCTATCACAAAAGGATGGTCCAGTATTCTCAATCTTATCATGGTTTACTTCATAAAAATTGATTTTCAATTATTATAATCTATGATTTATAAAAAACGTATCACGATTTCTGCCACCCGTTATGGCCCGATTTGGCATGTTGCCATCCTTCCATATCGGGAAGGAACCTGCAAGAAATCTTCAAACTCAGCAGCACCTCATTTGCAAAACTTATTCCCAGATCTTCCATCGATCACCGATCTCATACCATTTTCCCAAAACAACCATTATCCCAAACTCCTACTATGCCTGACTCAATTGAAGAGATAGGAAAGCAGAGTAGTGCCCGTGACTGACCAGGCGAGCACCACCCATTGGTTAGTTCTTAGCATTTTACCGCGTCTAAGTCAAGATTCTACAATTGTGAGTTCTAACATGGAAGGCAGAAACACTTAGAATGACTAGAAAATCTGTCCCAGCACCTAGCAATGATAAGCATCGCGAACAGGAGAGAAGAGCAAGGATCAACGCACGTCGTCAGATCGCTGAGAGGCAGCATTGTAAAAGAAATCAAAGTGGCACCACCAGTGTAGCTGGTCAATCTAGGGCACCAACGGGACCTTCCCACCCGGTCAGACCAAAGCCGTTCTTTCTCATCCTCCAGCTGCAATATCACAGAGAGCAAATGTGATTGATCCTATCGCCTCTTTCGCTGCTGCAGCTGCATCACATAGTAAAGAGCCATTCTAAAGACCAATCCTGGCCTTCAATGTCAGTGCTTTTAACTTTTAATGATCAATAGACGCAACCTAACAGTGTGCAGTTCCAAGAAGGCAGGCGAGAGCACTCTCAACCGGCTCAGATGATCGTTACCCGTCCTCCGTTGGTCTGCGACGACGTAACTCGGCCCAAATATCAGGTATCAAGGGGCCCACGGGAAAACGACAGGCTGGTGAATGTCAACAGTCAAAATGGCGATCTAAATCAAATTGGAGGAGTCATCCGTAATGCATTCACCGTCTTACTTTGACAGCAAATTTTACTTTGACAGCAATTTGTGATTGTAGGAACATGCTTATTATGTGTAATCACAGTCATGGTGTCCCACCACGTGATATGTTGATGATATTCCCCACCCGCTATATAAACAGCACGTTGCGATTTCTTCACTATTATCATCAACTATCCATCAGCACTTTCATCATCTCACTCAACATGGCCGCGCAACTACCCAATCCCCAAATCTCATCTCAGGCTCTTGATATAATGTTAAGAAAGTATGCGAAACTTACAAACTTCCCTGCTCTAGATTAAAGTGTCGCGATCTTGTGACTGAGTTGGTCTATCATACATACAAGCTCTTGATTTATCAAATCATGCGAGACAATCCAAGACCATTAAACATTCGGACGTAAATCTGTGTTATTATCAAACAGAGATATCTGATTTAATATTTCATAAGAAAATAGAAAGCCTCTTCAAAAAACCATTCATATACGAGGCTGTTTCAAAGAATCTGATGAAATATAAAAGCTGCTAATCCCAACAATACAAGATTGTTAAGTCATTGAATGGGGACGCCCTATTCAATAATTTGAGGAGAAAACAGCAAGCCCTATCACAGTCCATCATATCAAGTATATGAAATGGACTGATAACTCAAGCAATAACACGAATCTTCGCCTTACCCAAACCATTAAACCGAGGTAATCAACACAAGCTATTAGCATTGAAAAGAATACACCTGCCGTAGGCGGTTAGATATAAGACCGTAAAAGGGAATTTAACTCAGCCAGACGGCTACCCATTCAGAAATGGAAACTTGTCAAATATTAAATAGAGAGGCTCTGTTCAATAAGCCAGTTAAGGGAAGAGCAAATGCTCAAGGCAGTCCATGATATTGAGTATTTGAACCAGTCTAACAGGGAAACCTAAGGAAGTGTACAAGCCACACTTTTACTTTCCATTGCCCTGCGGTGCTTGTCTCACCATTGCAACTACTCTTGCTACTGTCACGGTACCATCACCACATGACGTGAGAGGGAGATATCACCTAGTATTAGATACATAGTTTAATATCCAGATTTTTCCACACTTCCATAAGTACAATACGTGCTTTCAGCACTCATTCCCGGGCCATTGTTACAGCTACAATATGTTCTGTAGACTCTAGAGACATCTGATATACTTAAATAAATGGTCTCTATCTTTAATTAGTAAGCTATATCGACAATTGCTATTAATCTCGCTTATAGTTGATTATATTTGTAGATGCTTGATTACCTTTAATATTTATTAAATAGAGTAGTTGATTAAAAGTAAGGATATTATTCTTGCTTGCCTAAGCTATTCTTCTACCAAAGGTATAAAGCTGTCTACTTACGCGAAGGCTTAATAATATATAGAATATACACTTTTAAATCTCTATATTTAAGATTGTGAGAATAGAAACTTCTAGTTATAGATATGCTTTCTCTTAGATTCTAAGAGTGCTTCATTTACAAGTAAAAAGCTTTTTGATATTTATCTTTAAGAACTTATCAAAGGCAATGATTTTATACTTTATTTAAACTTTCTATAAAAAGTTCTAAAAGCTGATTTATTAGTTGCCTAGTCTTTAAGAAACATCTTAACTATTTATGTGGCTAACTTATAGGAAATGTCAAGACTCAAAACTGCACCCATATATTTTCTGACTGCCATTAGAATCAGCAGAATCTGTACATCATCTCACTCAGTGCTATATTTCCACTGATTCAAAATCTTAATCGTATCTTGAAATCTTAGATGGCAGCATTTTTGAACAATATGACGAGTTTGGAAGAGTCAGAACTGCGAAACGAAACGTTGTCAGTATGTGGATATTTCACAAGGAGATTCACTGATTTGTAGTAGCTGTATTCATTTGATTTGCTATCACCATGTTCATTGTAGTCTTCATGTAGAAAACATTGTCTGTTATTCTAGCTGACCGAGTTACAAGACTCTCCTAACAACTAGCTTTCATTGTTCTGAGATTTATCTCAATTTTGCAATAATGTAATCATTTAGTAAGTTCACAATTAGCGATATCTTCCTTGTAGGGGCTGTATCTGCATCTTCAGCGCCTAGTCTGGTTGCCATTGAAGCGCTCGACAGCGTGACTTTCCTGCTCAAGGACTTCTTAGTCATAGATACAAAATATTTTGCAAGATCCCATGATGCTAGCTAAAATAAAGATCGAGCCCCACCAAATCTGAAGGACGTTGTAGTTGCTGAGTACGAGTAAATAATGAATACGGAAACTCTGAGGTCATGCTCAATAGGTGAGGTAGCGGGAGTGATAGGAAAGTTGATTTATAGTGATTTCCTAGACATTCGTTTTGTATGTTTATAAGAACCGCTCTAAGACCTCAAGCAGCCGCAATAGAGCCAAATTCACCACAGTATAGCTTCTGTTGTCGGCGTTTTGTGAAAGTCTATTTGTTTGTCGTTTGTTTTCAAGACAAAAACTGGAAATGATTTAGTCCGTTCAAGCTATACATATTTTCTCAAAATCAAATATCATGTTAATAGAAACGTTCCAATCTGAGAATGTTCCAATCTGTGATTTTACTATTAAAAGTTTTACTTTTTTGCACCTACAAATATTTCCTTTGGTCAAAAATAGCGGTATTCGGACGAGAGCATATTATGGTAGCACGTAATTTTGGTGAAGAAATAATCACTGTTGCTTTTTATTCTTCCTTTACACTTTTCCATATATCATTTATCCCAGCACAGGCGGCATTACTAAGTGGCCCTTTTTCAATCCCACTTAGTGTCTCTTCTAATTGTTTGGGGCTGCTAGTTCCAACAATCAGCGCATCGCCGTTATCTCGATCTAGCGCGGAATGATATGCAACCCATCGATATGCTAGCTCAGCTCCACTAACCCCTTCACTGTATGCAATAGAATTCCACATTGCCAATGCTTCCAAGAACCTAGTGTTCTGAATATAAGGCCGACAGCTTCCAGGAATAAGTGCGGTATTGTTATTGCGTATCATCTCCTCGGCTTCTGCCACAGTCTTTCCTAGGAACCCCCCAGCCGATGGACCGTATGCGTAAAATGACATGCCTAATTTGCGTATGGTTGGAAAGAAAGTTGTTTCTTTATATCGACTCAAGGGATTGTAACTGCCTTGATAAACTGTAGGAAGAGGGTAGCCTTTCCTTTCAACACAGTGGTTATATATAATTTCAACTTCAGAAGCAGGGAATCCGGACAACCCTAAGCGGCGGAATAACCCACGCTTATACACATCATACACTGCGGAGAGGGTTTCAGAGATAGAGGTCCGAGGGTCTGGTCTGTGAAGATAGAAGATATCAACCTTAAAGCAGAAGTTAACGTGGATTGTTCGGACCACCTACTCTGAAGAAGGACGAAGAGACTAGTTATACCTGATTGACTCCGAGCTTCTGGATGCTGTGCCGAGCCGAGTTTATAATTTGGTCTGTCGTAGCCCATGCAATACCAGGTTTATCCCACGATGGGCTCCATTTTGTATCAATGGTAAATCTATCTCCCGCTTTAATTTGTCCAATCACAGCTTCAGAGTTGCCATAGCTCTGAGCTGTATCAATAGTAGTAACATGGTGCACAGCTAGAATATCGAGAAATTTCTCAAGACTGTTCTCTGGCGTAAACAGCGGCCTATTGCCGATTCGGGTTCCACCGAATATTGTAGCTATTGGCTCTGATTTATGGTAATTCATGACTGATGAACTCATGATATTAAAGAATAACTAGTCTCTATATGTTAAAGCAAAGAGATAGCTATGAAGGTCCTCTTGATCCACTAAAACAGCTGCAAGGTAGAATTAACACGAATGGAAGACACTAAAGAAAGAGACGACGTTGACAACTCAGTTCAGTACACCCCGCAGTTTACCGAGGTGTTGGTATTTACTGTAGTATCCAATCAGCTGTTCATGATATATCGCTACCTAATCCTCGGATGATACATCTCAAGGTCTAGAACGCTCAGAGAGGCAGTCATGTACGAGGACAAGGAGTAAAGCAACTCGATCAGTGCCGGTATACCAGACTTGAGTATGACACATACTATGTAATTGAGTTCGTCAGACGCGTGTATATTCTTTAATGGAGACTAAATTGTAACCCAGAAAGCACTTCTTTGTATAATTATAGAAAGTATTACTCTATTGACACAAAGCCCTGAGGTAAGTAATTGAAGCGCTTGGCACTGTCCTACTTTAAAAGTTTGATAGTCACCACATTTGAAGAAACCATCATGAATAAAACATAACGTCAACAACATTGTTATTACTGTTTGTGGAAAATTTGATAATCTCGTTTTGAGAGGCGACTTGTTGATGGCCATTGGGTTTCCATAAACAAAATCTGAGTACATGTGCTGCCCGTCATAGTAAAGCCGCATAGGTTTAGGTTTCAGCCAAATTACATGACTTAGAATCAATCAACGATATCACACCTACCAAGTATATGCCTGGCTATCAATCCATGCATAGTTCGGCTGCATACCATCACTCGTCATGAAAACATCCTTGGGAGTACGGTAAGTTCTCGCCTGATTAGCATCAAACTCAATCGTGATATTGCCTTCAATTCTCCCAGCAAGGTCAAACCCTGGCCCTTCCGATTTGTACTCCGCCATAACGGTGTGGTTGTTGTAGTTCGCGGTGAGTGGGTTGGTGCTCCACTTTGTATATCCGGCAGGCAAGATCGTGGCATCCAGGTAAGTGTTCAAGTAGACACTGCGGTGTTGAGCGTTCCAGGGGCGTCCTAATGAGCATTTGCCCTTTTTAGATGTGGCGATAGTAGAGTTGGCTGCCATAACAATTGAATCTGAGATATATACACCGTATTTGTTGGCAAATGTGGTGTTGGTTCCTTTCCAAGCAGTGATGCCTCCGCCGCAGCCACGAAGAACTAGATTGGAGTGTTGAATCCAAGCAGTTCCAAAGCCTGAATCACTTGTCAGCTTTCACGTCTTTCACCAAAGTAGTAAGAGATAGCGTTCATACCATATAGGAAATCAGTCTGTCCAGCAATTTCACCTCGGTAAAAATAAGCATTTCCCAACTTTCCAACGTATACCTAGAATATTTAAATATGCGTCATAATATTTACAGATGCATAATCTAACAACTTACTGTATCTTGGAAGCTATAAAAACCACATCTATAGAAGCTAGTATTTGCACGACTAACACTTACAGCCAACGATGGGCCAACAGAGATATCAGAAAATATGTTTCGAAAGTCGATATTATAAGCGCGGAAATCAATATTCCCAAAAGGCGTGCCAGCCGGTACAGCGTAGCCCGTAGGTCCGGAACCAGTCAAACTAGCCTCAAGTGTTGGAGCTACTGTCAAAACAGACGTGTAGGCATTATCAGGATAACTGACATTCACATTCGCTGCCGCCCAGTACACAGTGACCAGATTTTTACTCTGATCTGATGGATGGCCAGTCTGGCCTAAAAGTGTGAGAGGACCGACCCGTGTGACATTCAATTGCTCGGTATAGTTTCCTGGCTCGATGAGAATATTCCAGGACGAGGCGTCTTTGGGTATGGAATCAATAGCAAGTTGAATAGTGGTAAAAGAGGCGCTGCTATCTGTTTGTGATACCAGGATAGTGTTGGAAGGACATCCATCGAGGGGGTAAGTGGTGAGAGCTTGGCAATCACTATACCGAGATCTTGTAGCCGTCACCGAAATTGACAGCGCGAGAACTCCGATGAACGTTCTCGCGAAACTCATTTTGGCTGAAGTGTACATCTTTCAGACCTTGCGCATTATTCAGATTGAAACATTAGCCAGGAATAAAGTAAGATCCGAGTTCGGATTTTGGAATGTGAGAAGTAGTCTCTGGTGTTCGTTGAACGAAGTAGCGCATTTGCAAGAAGCGAATCAGATCCCCTCTTCCATTGAGCCAAATTGCTGTGTTGATCATGCTCGGACGGAAAAATAAGACGCCGTGAAGGCAATTGATGAAGTTACGCATAACGTCTCATATTTGTCGAGAATACCTGGAACCATCTTTAGATTTCGATTTTGCTGCCTCACAGGCAATCTAAGAATGGTTGTTTGCAAACGATGATACCTTTTACATTGGCTGTCAATCTATTACATATGCGCCATAATGTAAGGTATCGACTGTGCTTAAAATTATAGGAATCATAATGATATATTGCCTAATCGTTAACCCTCTGCTATTTATCAGAAAGAAGGTAGGCCACAAATCAAGGTTAGAGGTCCTAAGATCACTGATAACGCTGAGCGGCATTTCAACAAATGCGCAGGAATTTCAACATGATAAAATGACATCCAACACCGCCTAATAAGAGTTTACTAATGGCAAATCATAATTTGTCTGGCCTAGAGCCGTGAAACTAACTTAGGTCATGGCTTTGACTATTTATTTGCACAAAGGTAGACTAAAATTAAGAGGTTTTGAGTGGAACGACAAAGTCTAAGCCATTGAATATAAGTGCGATCAGTGTAGCAGGTGATGTTGGAACGTGATTCTTAGACCACGTTCTTCGTTACTTTAGACATCATCTAGACCCGGGAAACATTAATCTGAACGTACTGATCCTACTAGCTAGCGTCGAACTCGCTTGTCATTAGAATCGAGTTTACAAAAGTGGACGGAAAACTGCAAGATTTATCCACGAATGAGAGGAGAGTGTGTAAACGAAAACATCACGTGTTAAATACTCAAATGCTCAGAAAACTAAGAGTCCTTGTCAATCGAATAATCATTGGACAAGATTCTGTTGCAAGTTGTTGCAACGAATTGTGATGGCAAATTCGTACCAGAATCCAATCATTCCCGGATTCAACCCTGATCCCTCTATCATTAGGTGCGGTACGGACTTTTTCCTCGTCACCTCGTCGTTCGAGTACTTCCCAGGTGTACCTATATATCATAGTACAGATCTAATCAAGTGGAATTTAATTGGACATGCCCTTACCAGAAGGAGCCAGCTCGATATCCGAACACCAGAGCCTGGGGGTGGAATTTGGGCCACAACTATCAGACACCACAATGGCCGGTTCTATATAATGACCTGTTGTTTTGATCGCTACAGACCACAAGAAGATGATCGGGTACCGCCAAGAGGGTTCTACGTCTATACAGATGATATCTGGAGCACTAATTCTTGGTCGGAACCGGTTTACTTCGATCAAATTGGCTTCGATCAAGACGTGAGTTGGCTGTATTTCTCAGCTTCTTAGAATATTGCGTCTACATCTTTTTCATCTGGAATCCGCTAACATAAAACTTAGTTGTTTTGGGATGATGATGGAAAGGTGTACCTGTCGACAACATACCGAAAGCTGGTCCGCACACCATCTAATCCACCGCTCAAAGATCTTGCTATTCACGTTTGTACTGTAGACCTTTCAACAGGAAGATGTACCTCTACACCAGCTATGATAAGAGATTCTCCATCCGGTGTTGCTGAAGGTTCACATATACTGAAGCGAGGAGATTATTATTATCTCTTCACTGCAGAGGGTGGCACTGAGTCTGGACATTGTGAGTGGGTTAGTAGGTCTAAAAAGGGCCCAGTTGGGCCATGGGAACTGGGGTCTAGAAATCCTCTATGGAGAAATGGAACAGATGACGATGTCCAGAATACAGGCCATGCTGATTTCGTGGAGGATGTCCAAGGAAATTGGTGGGCGGTGTTATTAGGAGTGAGACCTTCAAAGAAAGATGGAAAATGGACGTCATCCGTCTTTGGTGAGTGAAGCTTCAGCCACTACTTTCACTTGAATGAGTTCTATTTACTGACGAACCTAGGGCGAGAGACATTTCTCGTTCCTATGACATGGGAAGATGGCTGGCCTGTAATCAATGGTGGCCAGAAAGTAACACTCAAGTCTTCAGGACCGGGTATGTATCAACTCGAGCATTCACCAGAGTGGCGAGATGATTTTGAGAAGCCTGAACTTAGTCTTGGGTGGTATAGAAAAAGTAAGAACGCGAAAAGGCATGTGCCTCCGATAGCAGTTTACTGACATAGCCCAAGATACTCCTCAAACAATCGACTTCTCTCTCTCAGAGAGAGCTGGGTATCTACGTCTCCACGGTGGGCCCTACACGCTGAGCTCCCCAACCTGTCCGACACTATTCCTGCGTAAGCAGTCAACTCGATCAGTAACATGGGAAACCAGACTCTCATTTACCCCATCGTCGTCAAGGACCGAAGCCGGGACTGTGGTCTGGTGGAATTACCTCAACTACAGTAGTATTGGCATTAGACAGTCGCCTACAGATCACAGTCAGAGAATTCTTCGCTTTCGTCCTTCGAAAGGCCAAGAGATATCAGCAACACTTAAGAGCCTAACTTCGGATGTCATCCTCTTCATTGAATGTGGTAGTAAGTATAGACTAGGATACATTGAGATGCTGAAAAATAGTCCAGAAAAGGCAAATACAATATGGTTAGGTGAAGTAACGAATGAAATAATGACAGAAGATCCATCAATCGGGGCTCCTTTCACCGGAATGCTACTGGGACTCTACGCCTTTGGTGAGTTAGAAGGGTGCTTGACTCCGGCAGATTTTCATTATGCAGCGTTTCGATAGACTCGGAGAGGAAGCTTGCTGGATTCTGAGAAACTGGAAACCAATATCACGCGGTGATCTAAGTGCTATACCATGGGCTATCGTCCACTGGGATATTGAAGGAAGTGGTCGAGAGTCTAATAGGTATTGTAACATTTTTAAACCTGTGTTACGTGTTTAAATGATATATCTAAATTGATAGGGAAGTCAACTGAGTGACCATTGGATTACATGGATCCATAAACACCTATACTTATAATAACATAAGACGTGACAGTAAACAAAAGCGTCAAGGAAAACATAACCAAAATCTATACGTGTTAACAGACCCAGAGGTATCCATGATACAAGATAACTTACTACGAGGCTATCAGTCGACCAGTTTTGTAGTGAATTCTTCCATATCAGTATCGTAAGGCCTAAGATAAAGGTGTAGATACTTCCGTTTTGTAGCATGGCGGGTGTTTGCCAGATGAAGAGTTGCAGCTTCCGAGGTACCAATGCATTGCCCTCCAGCTTTCCTAGCATTTGCCGCACCTTCTCAGGACCATTGGCATAGGTGCACATCCTATTAAGTGAAATAGCTAGCTGAGCCGCGCAAGCTATAGCCCAAATAGCCAAGACGAGAGAGCAGTACCAGATCGCGAAGACCGGCGTCCAATTCGGACCATTTTCAGCTGAGAAGATCGGCCATGTGAAGGCGCTTGTGATGACGCCTGCAATCAAGGCGCTCTGTCCGAAGGTATGTCACAGTCAGCTGCATGAAGATATCTACGATTTTCATAAGAACTTGTACCGTAATGCACACGACGTTTAGCTGCGAGCTTGTATTCTCGCGCCATAGTCTGGTGAGATCATCTTGCTCGGTCACATTACGGGTGCTCAGAAGTTGCTGGATAGGCCCAGATGTAGCTTTCCAGGCGGCAGCGTGAAGTGGTAATACATTTTTGATGGTGCCCATACTTTTCCTTAGAAACGCACGAAGCCATTCTGGGCCCTGAATTTTGACCAGAGTGACCAGAGATTGTCGGAGCGTCATTTTGATTAATTGAACAGTATTGGACACCACTAATCACTAAATAAGCTGAATTATTTGCGCTGCAGTTGTGGAGGAAACCGGCCTTTTGTTCGTTAAAACGATGAAGGTGAAGAAACAGATGCGTGATAGTGATGTTGATGCCTGAGATGCCCAAGGCTGAGGTTTGTGCAATTATCTTTACAAATCACAATTCGCACCTTGCGGTAAGGCAGCCTTCAAAATTGGGCTATGCCACTGCAGCCGGATACAATGCTGAACTATCTAGTAAGCTTATAGGTATTTCACGTACTGGATAATAGGGTTCTGATTCGTTTTGCCAAGGAAATATACACTCTCTGACAAGGCATCCACGGTCCGCCTATAACTGACAGGAGGCATATAAATATGGAATGAGCCTTCACGTCTTGGCGCACTGCAGTTTTCGAGTTAGTGTACAGATTACGGAATATTGTGAATGAATGTGGATGGTATTCCAAGGTTACTTTTGTCTCATTCAGCACCGCGGGCTTCTTGTAGTTGGCTGGCTGAGGGGTTTTCTTTTATAGCATCAGGATCTTTGAGTCAAGTGATCTCATTTCAATATAGCGGGGAGAAGTCATATCACAAGTAGGAAAATGCATGCGTGCACTGGTGGCAATGTCAATAAACACCCGAAAAGAAAAAAGGACGTGACAGATATATCTGAATCACAAACGTTGCTGGCCAGGGGAGCAAAGGTGAAGGTCAGCGCGGCCGAGGCTGAGATGGGGAAATGGAATAGGATCTATTCAAGAAGCATAAGCCGGGGCGACGAGACCGTGACTGTCGCCCTTTGCGACGCTACTAGTAAAGCTGTTTAGAAGTTTAGGAACTGTATGAATCATGAGGCGACTGGGCCATCTTGGTTATCGTTTAAAGCTATTCTGCCCTGTCTCCTTGCAGCCAGACTCTCCATCATTGTATACTCCAACTGGTCACCTGCCTCGATCAACTTTGCAAAAGGATAAGCTAGCGCTGGCATCACGCGTTTCCGAAAAAGCCCTTCGACTGCCAGGCCTAGCCTACGCCCACGTTCCCATGCTTGAATGTACCTGCCTCTGGAATCAGCTGCATGATTATCATGGTTATCATGATTATCGGAGTGAGTCTGTCCTGAAGGGCCGGTTCTGGACTGCGATTCATCTTCGTCCTCCCTTTCGCGAGATTGAAGAGCGTTCGACAACTTTCGAGCCTGCAATAGCATATCATAGCAATGGCTCAGGATAAATATACCGTGAAATCCAACTTGAACTCCGACCCAGCTCTGGCGGGGAAGCCAGCGTGAGTCTGGTTTAAGATACATGCTTGGTAGATTGACTTGGGCAATAGTAACTGGAATTGCAAGTACATAGCCAAGAAGTAAGTATAAGCTGTATGGGAACTTCTCCATCCGCAAGAGAAACCTTTCCAAAGCATGATTATAACGACTGGGAGATGCCAATATATGTCGTCGCATGAGAGGGCCGGTAAAGCAGGTGCTATGTGGGTATGGATAACGGTCCACTGTTGACTGAAGTGCCTCGTGGCCGATAACAATAGCAGAGAAACTTAACCAGGTCGCAAATCCGTAGAAGGGTAAAACGAGAAAACAAATCAGTAAAATCTTATTACCGTGCGCTTCTCCCAGCTCAGAAACAACAACTGTTATGATTGGAAGCATGAAGCTGAGCAGGAAGTGTAGTCCCGATCCAACTAGGAATACCAGGCGTGACTTAATCCATAGGTTCTGGATATTGTCACGTTTGAATTGCCCTTTCGTTTGGGAGTAGTCTTGGAGAAATTCTCCACCCTCTCCACTATCCATTCCAGAGTTCTCAGATGCCACGCCTAGCGAAGACAAAGGCTCCTGGGGTACTAACTCAATATAATCGCACAGATCTAGTATAAAGTGCTGGCAATTGTTCGAAAATATTGAATAAAACATCTTGTCCTCGTTTTTATTTTCTACTGTTTACTCTGAACAGATGTACTAAGACGAATGGATGCAGCACAACTTACTTGATTCTTTAATGAACGATTGCTTCATTGTGGTAGTCCCCAAGAACTGCGGCGTTGTCCACTGTTTTCGCTCTTTCAAATAGTCTTCATAACGAGATACATCAATCTTCGCAAAGGATCCCGCCTGGGGGCGTAATCGGAAGACTGAAGTTAGCCGCTGGAGCAAAGATATATAGGCAGCGGTAAAATTGTCCCCGAACGGGTTTCCAAATGGGGTGGTATAATCTGTAAATGAACCGCTCGCGAAAGTCCACGACCAGGTGTCTCCTCTATTCAGCTCGAAAACCTCTCCCCGTATCTCGACCGCCCAATGACCAGAGACTGGAAGCCGCATTTGTTTCCCTACCCTCTCAAACTGAGTGCTGCGCAAAGTCGTCTGCAGCAATGTTACCTGCGCAGTCTTGTTCTTGCGACGATGGTGTTTTTTTCGTTTCGTTTTAGCCTGCTCATCTGTATGAGGCAAGATTGGTGGTTGATGATCTTCATAGTCCTCATAATCTTCTGTTGTCACAACAGCCTTCCCCTTTCCTTTGTTTCTGCTCGGCCCTGAAGATAGTTCTGTCTCACGCTGCAACGAGCCACTGGCAACCACTGCACACGGCAGCGTGGCCCTGGGATCGCTATCGACTGAACCATCGGTAGCGTTCATGAATGAGCAGGATGAGCATGATAGTAATGCGCCGTTGAAAGTAAAATGAAATGAGAAGATGGTCGTAGGAAGAGCTGACGCGACTTGGCGCCTCTCACGCGTTGAGCTCCACTTATCTTACAACAACTTTGGTGCCTCAAACTTGTGTTGCCCCTTTTACAAATCTACAGTAACAAATCACTCTTAACTTCACACAATCTTTGTGACCCTCCAAGTGTGTCCAGTAAGCTGCTTCCGACGAAATTTGATCGCAATGACATAATGTCTCATGGTGTATGAGACATGGAGTATTCACAATCTGCATATCCGGATTGTGAACGCCTGAATTCCTTACATCTCAGCTCTGTATCATAAGTGTTCTGAATGAGCCTATAGCTTGTTTCATTTATTCTTCATTGGAAAATATTTAGGGCAACAGCTCCCTAGACCTTAGAGTCAGATCCTGTTACTTGTCTAGCAGATACAATATCATCAGTCATTTCAAGTCCAGTCCCATGATTTAGACGACTATGGTCTCCTGGATGAGCATGATGAACATCCTCAATTCCTAGTGCCGCTCCTCCTTTTTCCACGTGGTTGACTCCGCCGAAGAGAACGTCCATCTCTTCCAACACAACATTGCGAGTCTCGGGGACCAGGAAAATGACAAATAGTGCTAACAGACAGTTTATACCCCCGAAGAAGAAGAATGTGTAACTAAGAAAGTCAGTGAGAGCCCCGGTGTGATGGAAGAACTACTTACAAGCTGCATTTAGCAAGGAAAATAGGGAAGAACTGGTTGAATATCAGGTTGGCGACATTTTGCCATTGCGAACACATGCCCACGGCCTGGGCACGCACATTCATGGAGAACACCTCAGCTGTCCAGATCCAAGTTGTCGCGCCCCAAGTTGGCTTATAGAAGAAGATGAATAGGAAGAGCAAAAACGTGAGCGCAATGCCGACGGGTTGCTCCTTGGTTAGTTTTTGGGCCCCTCCAGATTTGTAGTAGACATCCTTGGTTCCAATTCCAACACCCGCGAAGATCATCATGCACATGGCCATTCCCAAACCACCAACAATGAAGAGGAACTTTCGTCCATATCGATCAACGGTCCAAACAGCATTCAAAGTAAATAGAATTCCACATGTACCGTTGATTGCGTTGATGAGGTTGATGGTATCTGCATCCTTGTAGATACCCTTGTAAATCTGAGTAGAGTAAGTGTTGAGACTTCCCTGGCCGGTCAGTTGTTGTCCACCATTGATAATGAATGCGAGATAAAGGCGTCTTCGAATAGATTTGTCTTTGAAGAGTGCCAAATATGAAGAGGTAGATGTATTCTCTTGTTCGAATTGAATAGCTTCTCGAATCACTAGCAGTTCATCCTCAACTTCTTCAGCCGTATCACGGATCCTCATTAAGGATGCGCGTGCTGCCTCGACATTGCCCTTTTGAATGTACCATCTAGGGCTCTCTGGGATGAAAGGCATCAGAGCACAAATGATTGCAGGGACCATCATTTGGAAGATCACAATAATCTTCCAATCCCAGTCTCCAAGCGTCTTTGTGTGCTTCCCGGTGGCATATGCGATCCAGTAAGCAAGGAAGGATCCAACGGAATAGAACAGTTGCCAGAATGTCATGATCTGGCCACGGATTTCAGGTGGTGCCAGTTCTCCGATATAAATCGGACCAGACGTTAGGGCAATTCCCTGTCCAAGTCCAATAACAACACGACCTCCGATGAATACGCCCAGATTATGGCGAGGTGCGAAGCATTGCATAAAAGTCGCAATGATGGTCAAAAACGCACCAATTCCCATTCCCCATCTTCGCCCAAGTCGGTCAGACTAAATTTGATTAATCGGAGCTCGAATGTAATGGCGTTGCGAGAATACTTACGATAGGTCCTCCAAGAAAGAAACCTGCTACAATCGCTCCGATATTGTAAGACGAGTTTACAAGACCAAGGGTATATGCGTTCTACCCCAAAATTAGCTTCCATAGTCTGTTCAAGGCACAAGAGTTTCTTACCGGCGAATCAAAATATGCCACCCAGTGCTTGGAATTTTGGCATGCATTAAATACTGAGGCGTCATATCCATAGAGCACCATACATGCCGCTGCAACCAAAGACACATACCTAGTAGATCGTTAGGTACCAAGCAGTAGAAGACTTTCATTGTTATGGATTGAGGCCTACCAGTTGTACCATCTTTTGTTGGTAGTGTTGAAAACCATCGTGTCAGGTTCTCAGATTTAGTTGCTGAGAAATGTATTTTTACCTGGGCAAAAGAGCACAAGAAAAGGTAGATATAAACATCGAAGCTGGACACGACAGAGTACAAAAGAATACCTACGTTGCTTGACATTCTCATTTCTCCGGGAACTAAGCTTCACGGAAATTCAGGAAATAGTTTAAGCACCAGTAGCAGAGGCTTGTCATATCTATAGCGCCGTGAACTAGTAATGTCATTGCTGGGTTTCTATGCCGCTTCAGTGCTAACGGAGCCACTAAGTTTCAGGGGCGTATTGGGGTATCATTGGACTCCACGGGGCGTAGAATTAGCATGTGGGGATGGTGAGGGGTACCCCAACACGGCCCATTATGCCCACAACTCGAGCTTTGTGGCTTTGTACTCGCTAGCGGCGAATGCTCGTATCTATTGATCAAGGATGGGACGAAAGTAGCGGGGCGATATTGGCTACCTCATGAAATAATAATAATAGGAGCTTTTGCACCCTTGTTACTGACTTTCAATCGCAGTGAGTCTTATTTAAGGCCTAGAATCATTCATGTGAAATTCACTTCTGGCGCGACTATTGCACTTGTTAGTTTGGGAAAATATCATGATCCAGTCAATCAAAGTCAAGCGTTGAAACCCGTACTCTTCTGTATTACTCCTCGTGTCATCATTTCAGAATTTTCTATTTCTTGGTATTTCTACTAATGCTAGGTATGTCAGAGAGAAGCCTTGTTGAGATATCACAGAACAAACTGTATTGATCCAGAGCTGCTCCCACTAATCAAGCTATGATTGTGTTTGATTCCTGTATCCCCAATAAGACTGCTCTCATATAAGCCACCCATCCACTAGCAGATATACCTCGTAAAGCTAGTGCAAAAAAGCTGGATTTTCCATCCAGTTAAGTCGACTAGAAACCGGGAAAGTAAATCACGATGTAGAGGGAGCTTGAGCTAACCAGAATAGAATAATTGACTCGCCAGACTTACCAATTGCCTCCTACAATCTAAATCAGGGTGTGGAATCAGGGTGTGGGATCAGGGTGAGGATGTGAGGGGAAATGTTGTGAACAGACAGATGAACATGATGGAGGGAAAATAGGAATTTGTTAATTAAAGAGTACAAACAATACTATAGGGTGTTGATTCATACCAGATCGCATTACTCAGGCAGTTATTACTCTGGCATTCATAATTAAGCGAGCATTTCAGGGGCTGGTTCTGCCTTGGCACTGAAGAAGTCCTTGGTATACAAATATGCGTAATCACCCAGTTGTATGTAGTGTGGTAGAACTCACTTTTACTACCATGATCAGAAGTTACCCTACAGTAACATAAATTGACGACATTCCTCATGCTCATACTTGTGCTCAAGTAGTGCTACGATGGCACAGCATCAAACAAAGGGACAAACTTAGATGGTATTATAGCTGAAATTTTGGATTAGCATATAGTATTTAGAGCGTTTAGAATACCTGAATCAGAGTCATGGTGTTGTCTAATTGGCAGTTTCAAGTCTTTGAAACGCACAAAATGTAAGATTTCACAAAGTCTCTCTAGGTTCGTCTTTATTGTCAACAACTTTGTGAATTGATGCCTTGTATAGGCTTGACCAAGAGTCCACTCGCGCTATAAAGACGAACCGCTTCTGCATAGAAACCCGGCATTTAAGCAATATGAGTTCAGTCTCAAGCCCTGTGACAGACAGCCAATGGTTGTCAGTCGTTGTTGATGTATATTAGGATAAATGTTCATACAGCCCAATTAACCGAGAATCATACCCAGTGAGTGTCCTCATCTACGTATTTAGCGAATGACAGATGGGTGACATAATAATGTTGATGAACGGTAAATCGATTGATTGATCATGACAATTAACACATACTATAAATCAGATTTGGATTCAAAACGCCGACAATCTGCCTTTTATCCACTTCGGGAATCAAAATGAAATGTTTCCTGTCGCTTTTGCAGCTTTCTCTTCTCAGACTCGACTTTTTCTTGGAGCCAAGTCTCAGTCCGCTCTACGACTTAGCAAAGTTTGGTTAGAACCTGAATTTCACGGTCTCCAAAGTCTTGCCCTCCGACACTTTCAACAATGAAGTCCATTTTTGCGCTGGCTGGGGTCTTATGGCTTTCAGTTTTGATTACTGCTGTTCCTCACCAAAGATTTGATATGAAGAAGAGAGATCAAACAGGGTTTGGATGCCAGTGGTGTGTTCCAGGTCCATGGCCTATCGAGCCAGGTAAGTTCAACGCCAACGCTTCGTAGGAAAATGAAAGCCAAAACAAATGCTGGAATCTGACTTAAAAAAGCTTGTAGCGTAGGCGAACACTCAGCTGTGACCAGCAGTATGAAGAACCCGTAAGGACCCTAGTCGGTGTACTAAGTCGGTCGTGTTGACTGGTTGAATAGACCTACTGGTATAAGCTTTGATGCCACGGCATTCTGCTCTGGGCTTCTGCAGCCATTGGTCACCGATATCTCGGTAGTCAATGCCACGGCTGGCACGACAACATCAGTGTCTACGGTGATAGAATTCACAATGTTCACACCAACAAAGACCAGGTCTGTCAATCAACTTTAACCAACTTTAAGCTTCCTGACAGAAAATTCTGCAGGCAATTTTTAGCAGGTGCAACGGCTGTAAATGCTGCGGGCGCGAGGCCGGCTTTGCCAGATATTACGGCATCGCCAAATCGGAAGTTAGAACGGCTGACAAAGAGAGACTTCACCGTACCGGATTATCTTGTAGACTGGTATTATTATGGACGTTTACACGATGGCTGCTCATGCATTATCACATCGGCCGATCCTTCACTCGTATTTTCTACCACTGAGACCAGCACATCTTACACACATACGGTCGTAAGTACTTAGCTGTAATCTTCTCGGCATCTTCTAATGGACGAACAGAGTACAACAATCACCGAATTGTACACGCTATATCCAAAGTTAGTTTCCAAATAGGGACTAAATTTCAGATTCAATTTACTTCAACAATATAAAAGCCATGTTCGATCTCATAGGAAGCTTTTGAAAGAATATGGAACCATTTGTACCGGTGACTGGATTTGGAGTCGACCTCTCGTATTGCAAACCAAGTATAATGCAGCTATCATTGTGAACCGTATTGCATATAAAATCTAAAAGAACCCAAAACCTGCTTGATGTAACTCTGCCAAAGGTTTTGTTTTGCAAAGCTGATATTTCCTTTTTAACTTACAAGTATTTCTCGAAGTTCCACGTGATAATTTTAGCCGTCTTAGGTCAGGCGGTTGTTAGATAAGGTTGGTCTCTAAACCCAATCAGCCTGTTACTTTTAAAAATTAAAGGCCACTCAAATCTATTTATTTGTAATCATCAGAATACAAAAATGTCCTCTTTAATTCAGGGAAATACCGTGCTAGTGGTAGGTCCTGATACTATGATCCTAGCTACTGAATTGCTAATTTTGGGACAAGACTGGTGCTTCTATTGGTATCGGGAAGCAGATCGCACTGGCTCTAGCAGAGAAAGGGTAAATCTAATTTTATTCTCTAGAACAGAAGTAAGTAGCCATTTTGCAGCTCGATATGTCTAGAAACTTACAAAGAATAGTCTAAACTAGCAGAGCTTGCGGAAGAAATCAAAAGCAAGTATCCTAGTGTAAGTGTTTACTATGCACCAGTAGACATCCAGGATTATGAAGGTGTAAGGTTAGGGGTAGAAAATGCGATCAAGGCAGTAGGCGACATTGATATTGTGGTTAACAATGTAAGATATCAGATGGGTGAAAGTGATCGAACCCTCACTGATGACTTGAAAAATAGGCAGGCCTTGCGCTGGGAGCTCCTGCAGCATTTCAGGACCTTTCTATATCGGATATCTTACAGATGAACAACACGAATATCAACGGGATGATGTACGTGACATATGCCGTACTCAATCATTCCTTTATGAAGAAGAAATCGGGTACAATCCTCAATGTTTCCTCTATCACCGGCCTCGAGGTCCCACCATTCCCCGGTGAGGCGGTTTATCACGCTGGCAAGGCGAGCCAAGAATCATTCAGCAATGCGCTAAGAAATGAGCTCAGTGGGACGAATATTCGAGTTCTTGTGCTGCGACCTGGTTGTGTAGCGACAAACTTCCACAGCTTGAGGGTGGGTCACGATAAGTCGCAGTATGAGAAATTCTTCGAGGGGTTTACTCCTTTAGAAGCCGCAGATATTGCGCGTGGGGCTATCTTTATGCTAGAACAGCCCCTAAATGTTTCTATTAAAGCTCTGGATATGGTTCCAACCGGTAAGCAAATCTTGTTCTTTTTTCTCTGAACGCAAAATCTAATTATTTTGGTATAGCACAGAGATCTCTTACAGTGTTCGATCGAGAGTGGAACGGAAGGCGAAAAGAGATTTGAAATGGTACTCAAACAATGCCAGACTTAATATGACTTTTTAGAATCGATTACTTACCAAGCCCCTGTAACATGTTCCCCCTTTGTGGCATCTCCATTACTGTCATCCAAAGTTTTCCCATGTGTGGCTTTTGTCATGCTCATCTCGTCCAGAATCCTCAAACTTCTACCTTGGGAATTTCAGTCACAAAGGGCATTTATTGTAGTATACTCCACACACTGGCCTACAATCTACCTATATCGATATACATATAATCATCTTCAAGAGAGTCTTAGAGCTAGTATGGATATTGGTACATCAACAGCAGGACTGTTAATTGTTGTCCACTGGGCCAAGCACAGCTTTCTTTATCAGTTGATGTTCAGCATTTTGTTGGTCACTTTCCAAAAGCACTCCAATCGTAACCATTAGATTCAAGTGGGGTCATTTGTGTACTACAGATTGGAAATTCGGGACTCTAAAATGCACCTGTAATGGCAAAATGATAAAATTACGTTTGAATCTGATGTAAATCAAAGTTCATTGGTATCTAACCCCAACTCCGCGCTAAATGTTCAAACTCAAGCCCTCTAAAATCAGTATTCTTCGCCAGGACCATCATCTCCCTCCTCTTCTCCTTCTCCGCCACTGAAGTACTAAGGTATATGTCAGTAACCGCTTTTCACCAGAGGAGTACGTTCTGATGTATACCTTTTCACCATTGTAATCTCCATCCTCATCTTCCTCAAAGTTGTCGTCTTCAGGCTCATCCTCACCTTCTTCAGAGTTTGGCTCATCATCTTCTTCATCCTGATCCTCTGTAAATTTCTCTAGAAGAAGCTTCGAGGTTTGTTCCCGATCAGCCTTAACCTCGCCATTTGTTGCTGTAGCATGGGCATCTATCTCTTAGTCAGCCTGTAATTCGATATATTCTCATGCCCACTTCTCCAGTGGAGCGTATAATCAATACTCCCATTGGAATGTTGAGTCTGCCCTCTTTGTATCAGAATCACGTACCCAGCATGGCAGCCTTTTTTTCTCCAGCTTTCAAAATATCCGCCTTGATTTTATCTCCACTTTCACCATCTAAAATATCCCATAACTCCTTCGGAAACAATTTCTTATCAAGCTTGATCCGTTTCAAATCCGGTAGCGTCTGCTTTGGAGGATCGTACTTTTTGCTATAGGTATCCACACCAGTAAATGGGTCAAATTCGGCTTTAGCATTAACGCCATACTGATTGTTGAATTGGTCTTCGGAGAAGGTTTTCGCCGGGGCATCTAAATCTCGTTTCGTAGGGTGTGTGTAAAAAGGGCCTGCGTGTACCGTAGACTGGACCGCGCGGAAATTTCGTAGAGCTCTCTTTTCCCTCTCAGAGGGTGAGCTCTGTTTTCTAAGGCCCGGATGCTCCTATAATTGCCGCAAGATTAGCATATACTCCTCAGGGCAGAGAAGAGTGGCTAACTGGAAAGGTCTTGTTGGGTTCAACGTCTAGTTTTGCTTCCGTGTCATACTCGAATGTGGCGCCCTTCAGCATATTGGCCCCACGGCCGCCTCCCCTACCACCTCTTGAAGCCATTGCCAGTAAATAGTGTGTGAGATGTAAATGTAACTGATATTGAGTCAAAATTGGTGTTGTTGAGGGGTACTCGGTCAAATTTATTTTGAGCTCGGGCGGAGCTTCTGTACGTGGAGGCGGCCGCTAGCTTCCGCTTGGGAATGGCTGCAAGGCAAGAAGGCTGACGAGGCTGGGTCAAATATTGTATAAACCCTAAGCTTAGACGAACTTCTTTCTAACATTGAAATCATCCGATTTGCATTGCAACGAATATCAGCATATTCTAGCATCCTCGCAGTACTCAGTAAGAGCTGAAAAGTTGCATCGTCAAAACATCGGCGGCAGCAGAACACTCGATACATCGGCACGGTCTCTACGAAAATGGAGGATATACCAATAACAGGCATAGATGACTTAGAGAAGCACCTTGAGCAGCTTCTAGATGTTCCTGAAACACCTCTGAAGGCTAAGCTCTTTGATGAGGTTGAGCTACAACTCAATGGTATTGTTATAAATTCCGGGCAATCTTCTGTTATTTGCTAAATTTATGGCAGAGAATAATATACCTCCGCTCATACCACGACTATTACCCAATCTCACCCAGATCCTGTCTACTTACGAAAAAGATCCTACTATACTGGCTAGCCTTGCGACCAAGTTGCTCAAACCTATTCAATTTACGCAAGCCTTAACTCTCGCTTCCGAAGACTCTCTCATACAGGCCTTGAGATCCCCTGCTCCATCTGCGAATATTCTTGGAATGACAGTTATTGAGAAGGCATCTCGGAGCGCTAGTGATACTGCTATTCTCTCGATCATGAAAGGTGTGGTAATGGCATTCATACGGACTTGGCTGAGCACACCTCATGTGGAGGTTGGAGAGAAGGCTACAAAGGCATTAGGAGATCTGCTCGACGTGGACTGTGACCGAAGAACAATTGAAAAGCGAATGGATGGTATGGAAATAACTCTTCGCCGTACTCCAGGTCAGGGTCTACTTTGGCGTCGCATATTCCAAGATCGAGAAATTTATGATCTCTTGTTCGATCTTTGCAGCTTTGAAACTATTGGCTCTGAAGATGGCCAACTAGATGAAAGACAAAAGTCTCTAGCCCAGGCTAGACTCCTACGTATCTTACCACGTCTTGCAGCACTCGATTTTCACATAATTTCCCACAGCAACTTTCCTGACGTGGAAGCGGAGTACGGATTGGAGGGTGAGGTTGGCGTGCTATGGTTCGCAGCGGCGCACATGGTTAACAAAGAAGAAGACATGTTAATGCACATCACGGTCATCGATTTCTTCGCGGAATTTCTCGAAAATATTAGCATAACGGAGATAAGCCCGTCCACAATGGCGTATTTGAAGAAGCTGTTGAACAAGGTGACGGAGAGTGATCAGACCATGTACAAGAGCCTTGAGTCTATTGCACTACACCCAGAAAGCGCGCCAGAATTGGTGGATTTGCTAGTTAAGCTCAATCAGGAGCAATGAATTGAATGTCCTCTAAGTATTCTTACAGTATCCTATTCTTTCCATTTGACTTGTGTGAAATTACATACGCAGAATTGCTACATAGGCAACTTTCAGTATTGATCAGCATCGAGCATACTCACCATTGGCTCTCAGAGCGAGGGAGAAGGAGATTGCCTCTTCGGTACCACTTGGTAACTGCCGTTGGAGGTAAGCTAAAAGGCTATCTCATTGTGATACTTTAATGTTTATTTGAAAATACACACATTCTATAAGTTGTTAGGTCGGGATTCCAGAAGAAAGCCAAGTCACATGGGCGTTCTGCTTAAGTGAAAATGAAAACACAGAAGGCTAACCTTGAAATCATTCAATTATTAAGAATCTATTTGAACTTCTAAGCTCGTGAGATTCGTCAAGTCGTTTATCTATCTCATTTTACCATTTAAGCAATGGTCTATTTTGCTTTTCTACACCATAACCTCGCTACATATCTATATAACAGTGCCATTCATAACCGCAGCTTCACCGACGCCTTCTCCTACTCCGTTCTGCACAATTTCATCTACCGAACGTTTGGGTGCCTTGCCATCCCTGAGCTCCTCGGCAGTTTCCACCAGGATTTCGAAAGCTCTGTCGACATACTTCTCCTCTGCCAGCGGATTCGCACTGACAACCCGAATAGCATACATACCACCAACGACGCTTGATGTTATATATATTTCTCCTCGTTTGTTTATTAATTCATAAACATCCATCGTAAGCTTATCCTGATCCTCTTTCTTGCCCGTCTTAGAAATAATATTGAACACCGTGAGCGCATAACTTGGTCCAGTTATGATGGTGAAAAGATCCTTCCGAGATATTATCATTTTAGCAAACCTTTCTCCAAGTTTAATGTGGCGTCGAATATGTTCCTGCATTCCTTTGACCCCATAACTCCTCATAACGAACCAAATTTTCAAGCTGCGGAACCTTCTTCCGAGCGGTATTTGCCAGTCGCGATAGTCAGTAACTAATCCACTTTCAGAAAACTCATTTCTCAAGTATGTCGGAGAGATTGAAAGAGCATCAATCAAATCTTTGCGTTTCCGTACAAAGAGACATGAGGCATCAAAGTTGGTTAGCAGCCATTTATGCATGTTGAAATCGAATGAGTGGAACTCAGTAAAGGAGCTTGTCAGATGATGGTACTCGGGGCATACAAGAGCTGCACCGGCGTAAGCTGCATCCACGTGTACCCAAACTTCTCCTGGAACATTTGGCGGCGCGTGTCTTGATAAAACTTCAGCAATAGATGTGAAGTCGTCCACGGCGCATGTGTTCGTTGTTCCCATTGTCGCGGTTAGGTAGAAAGGTTCTAAGCCTTGGGATTTGCATTCTTGCAGAACTTTCTCTAGTCCTGCACCGGTCATGGCAAAGTCATCTTCTTTCTGCACCGGGACGGAACGATATCTGACACCACATATTTGCGCTGCTTTTTGCGTAGAACTATGGGCCGCTTCACTTCCTATGGCGACTAGTTTACTCCGCTTATGTGCAATTGCATCTTCCAGTTCGAGGCCTGTAAGATGAGAGGTTGTTTCGCGCAGATATTTGTCTCGCGCAGCCACCATTACCGTTACAATTGCCTCAGACGCCGAGCCCTGTATAACACCACCACCATGTGTAGTCGAAAGGTAGCATTCAGGTAGGTTTATCAGCTTTGCTAGCCAGTCCATAACAACAGTCTCGAGCTCAGTCACAGCCGGCGAGCATATCCAGTTGAATGCCGGTGCTGTGAATGCAGTTGAGTACATATCAGCCAGCATGGCAGGAAAGGAAGAGGAGGCAGGGAAGAAGGCCATGAAATTTGGAGACTGCCTATGAATGATTAGCAATTGACGCTTAACAGGCAAGCAAGCTCACCAATGGGTTAACCCGGGCACAATCTTGGTCTCTATGTCTTTCTGAATATCTGCCCATGCCTCTCCCTCTTGTGGTGGCCCACTAGGGAGGAGCTTCTTGAGATACCCAGGCTCGACATTGGATAGCACACGCCGGTCCTTGATCGTTTCGTAGTAGGTAGCAACTACTACTGTTAATATAGATGTATATCATATACTGGTGATATACTTACTTTCGTCAATAGCCAAGGCGGCAGCTTCTCTATACTGTTTGGAGTCCATTTTTGCGAGTTTTGGAGGAAAAGAAAATGGGACCAGGAAACCTTTAGGACGTGGAAGGAAGCACAACTATATAGGCAGAGACTTAATATATATTCAACACACAACAGATATGCAAGTAACGTAGCTAGTGCATGATAAGGCGTATAGAAATTGTCGTTGTGGAAAGGCGTCGGAAATAGAGCGGGTTTGTAGCGGGGTCTCCGTCCTCACGGAATGTTTCCGTTCGTTCCTGCATGCAAGTAGCCTTTCTTTTTCGGGTACTACCCGGAGACTACCCGGGAAGTGTACCCGGAAAGATAAGCCTACCCGAAGAGCTCCCGGTTGGTTGGCTACCACAATATTGCCTCATCAGAACGTGGAAACAGTTCTTAATACTACTGAGCTCTGAAATTCTCAGGTAACAGTTTGTAATCGCATGAAAGAGTTCTGGTCTTGCACATTGCATAAGTAACAAGAACACCGAACTTTGTGGCATATAAAATCCAAAGGTACGTAATGATTCAGTATCAATGTGAGCTAGATCACGCTCTTATGTTAATATAGGATACTACACTTGAAAGTGAATATCTGTTTTATTAACCATATAGAAGGTAATGTTAATATACTGTTTAGAGCCCAAAATGATTACATAACTTAGTTGTATAATCAAGCCAGAGATATATATTTAGATCTATTAATACTAGAATTACTTCTTCACGCAGCCTGTCATAAACCAGCACCCAAACTCTGGCTACAGCACACCCTCTAGCCTTAAATATATGGACAAGCTACAAACCCTGTCAAATCATCACCCCCCCCCCCCCCCCCCCCCCCATACGGAATTACTCCTCGCCAAATTCTCTTTGAGCATCAACATTACTTAACTAAACTAATCTTCGACGAATCTTGACCTCACTTGAAACAATTCCGTCTTAAAAGTGAGTAAGCAGTCACTCCTATAACCTAAGCACCTTAGTTACTTTGTACTAGTGTCAATATCTGCTGAAACTCAAGTTCATAAGCATGCTACGCTAGCAGGGATGGCTTTCTTATGTGATTTGAAGATGCAAATGTAAGCTGATATTGAGCAAAAGCCTTGTAAATATTTCAAAGGAGCAGCAACTGTTGTCACAGTAGCACCTTCAATGAATTCTATCCATGGCCTGGTTATGATTTCTTTGATATTTGGGATCTCATTGCTTGATGCGATACTTATCAACCAGAGAAATTGTCCCCCCAGAGTTTGGACTACAGTAATGGCATCTCCAATGACTTCTGTGGTACCAGAAACTGGTAGCCTAGAGTATCATTGGTTATATCTTCAGGGTTAATTCTCACGTGATGACTGACCAGAACATATACGAGTGTGTAATACACGTCGTTTTACCTTTCCCCTTTTGCAACGTGCTGTCAATAACATCATTAAAAACAAACCCAAGAATACTACCTCCTATCTAGTGTAGCTTTTCAAATCTCAACTTGCAATCTTATCCATTACACTAGACCTTATCATATGTGTACGTCAATAACTGCAAATCCACACTTTCAGAAAGCTGAAAGTTGCGCCATACACTAAGGCTACCAGCACGGATTTTGTGTCCGTAACAACAATCATTGCGAGTACTGTCAAAGCCATCATATCCCATCCATCCTCCTTCCGCCTGAATCATTCACGTTCCCGCAACGTCATATTCCTGGCCATTATTAAAATTGTTTGGTCGAGAACGCAAGCGTAGTTCAAGTCTCACTGCTTCAACGCGCTTTACGGAAGTAACACTACACCTACCCCGATGGATTGCGGCATATGTCATAAGCACCACGAACTTTTCACACCTTTGGATGTCTTGAAATCCGAAATAAGACTTCTCGTAATCAAATTTGGGTTCGATGATGAAGAGACAGTGTCATGTCATTTGGAAAGCGTGTCGCTTGACGCACAACCGAATTACCATGCTGTCTCTTATGTTTGGGGGAATCCCGAAATAACCGAGAGCATCATTGTCAACGGCCATAAATTCAATGTGACACTAAATCTATTTAATGCGCTTCGTAAAATAAAACAATACTGCGAAAACTTGTAGTTGTCGGCTGTCGAATCTGGAGACGAAGAACTCATGGATGGAGATCATCGTCCTATATTGTGGGTAGACGCTGTTTGTATCAATCAGCAAGATAGCAAAGAAAAAAGTCATCAAGTTCCGCTGATGGGAAGAATATACTCCAATGCAAGCTTGGTGATTTCTTGGCTTGGTGAGGATCCTACGGGAGAGATTGCTTTCGCCATGCAAATGGTCAACATTCTCGCCCATGGCGTCGATTTGAACAAAGATTACGGTGGTTTGCTTGAATGTATAGAATCGAGGCGCGAAACTTTTGTCAAGGTCGACACAGAAAACTTCGAAATAAGACTGAAACAGAATGTTCTTGAAAGTCTCCGGCTATTTCGAGATCACGAGTATTGGACAAGAGCATGGATCATGCAGGAGATGGCATTATCAAAAGTTAGCGCCCTTGTTTTCTTGTGTAAATCCAATATGGTCACATTTGTAAAGCTTGTCCTGTTGGCAAGGGTTTTGGATTCATTTATCGATACAGCAAACTGTCCAAGGATAGTTGATCAAGTGGACTGGGAGGTTTCCAAGTCAATCCTTCTGACACTGAAGGATTTGATTTTGCGTATCTCCAGCATGAATCCACAATTTCAAAGCAAACCAGAAGAGACACAACACACGCAAGAACTACCTTCGATCAGAGCAGTCTAGGGCTTAATTGCTATCGATCCACGAGATCAAGTGTTTGCGTTTTGCAATATTTGCCAAATGTACGGAATGGTACCTGACTATACCAAATCTGTACGGGAAGTATATCTGGAATTTGCAAAAGCAGAAATCAATCAATCAAAGGCGCTCTCCCCAATTGCGGCCGCTGGCCTCCTGAACATGGCATCAAACAGGTTTTTGCTGCCATCCTGGGTAACAGATTGGCATGCCATGATGCTTTTGATGCGAGAAAACCCCTCGGGCTATGGGAGCTTGATAATAGCACAGGCACCACAGCTAGCAAATGGTGGCCTCAACCAAAATGCAGATTTCAGCATACTGGAAGATCTTACTCTAAGGACTCCAGCTTATTTCATGGACACAGTGAAGACAATTGTACCTAGCTTTGAACGATCCTCTCAGGAGCTGGAATTGTTTTCACGGAAATATAGCTCCTCTCAAGACGGATTCAGATATCCAACAGATATCCCAGGACTCCAAGCACTAATTCGAGTAATTATTCTGGATAGTTCTCCGAAAGCAGGTGGTCTTGTCATTGAGCCTCTTATTTCCGGCTCCATTCAGGAAGAGATTGCCATAATTTGTGGGCTACTTCTGATTACAAAGGTAGATATCGAGTCTACACCCCTCGAGACCACTCTATCTTCTGTCTTCGAAAAGCATGGATTCAAAACCACCCAACCTTTTGTAGAATGCTTGAACAACCTCCTTCCAGGCCATACTCCTAATACTCTATGGCAAGATGCCGAGAAAGCAGTAGGCCTTGTGCGGACGAATCTTGTCAACTTCATTTTTCTTCGGGATAGTATTTTCCCCACCTGTGAGCTATTTCAGACATCATCAGGATATCTAGGGCTAGTATCCAAGGGCGTATTGGAATCTGGAGGCACGCAGATTGGAGATCATGTTGTTATCTTGCCAGATAGCTGTCATTTGCTACTCCTGCGGAAAACCGAGGGCCGTTTTGTGAACCTGGGCATCTGCTACGTCCTTGGATATAACCGCGGCGAAGGGGCACAACTAATACTTAAGGAAGAACGCTTGTCAGAGATGATAGAGATTGTATAAAGTTATTTTCTGATAAACAGTTCTTTGCTACAGAGCAACGAGTGCAGGCGTGTTTGATTTCATCGGTGATCAGAGATCCAAAAGATTGCTTCACTATCCTTTAGATTTTTGAGGCAGCGTAATGATACAGCTCGTGTCAGCTTTTTTAAGAATGTAGTTTCATGATTCGGCAGGTAACCTAGACTCTAAATATCTGCGTTGTTGACAATCATTCCTGAAGTACGAAACTTATCAACTTTCGCTGACCGAGCTATCTATAGCATAATAAAATAGTATCATTCGTGATACAAAGCTTTGGACAGAGATATAAGGTCAGGGATGGTAATCAAAGCTGTGTTTTTACGAAGTAATAAATTAGCAGAGGATCGCACTATACTACACTGATTCGTTCTTAAGCGTTATCGATCCACATAAGAAAAGACTGATCACAAGCTTAATGACTAGTCTTTGAATCTTCCTTTACGATCTTTTCAACAGCTGCCCAAGCTTCTTCCACCTCTTTGAGTCCCGGATCACCTAGGAAAAGCGGAATGTCGAATATATGAGCTCGGCCTTCTGCCGTGAATAGTTGTGCTGGATGCGGCCCTGTGTCGTGTCAGTATTGGTCTTCTGTTTAGCAGAACCATACACTCTGTGCACTCGCACACTTTAATAAGTTAATACATACCTATAATCCTCACAGCATCTAAACTGCCCTGGTACGGCGCGTCCACATCCTTGTTCCCGTGTACCAACACAGTCTTCGGGTAGTTCTTCCAGCTCTCGTCGTCCAGATTCTTATCAACCATTCCCATCAATCCGGGATAGGCATTCGTCTGTACCAACCACTGATATAACAACAACCTCCCTAACGATCCTCCCGTGTCATCTTCCGGCCGCACCCAGCTCTTGTTCTCGTTCAAGTCATCATTCAACATCTCTAAATCGAAACAGTGATGAGCGTGCATAGAGCCTGTGGTGACGGGCTCGGCGAGGAATTGAGAGATTTCTGATTCGGGCAGGGGAGTGGTGCTGGGCCCGACGCCGAAGATGCTGATTCTAGAAGACTTGAACATCTCATATTGCATGTTCGGCGCGGAGTAGTAGATGAGAAGAGCGAGGGGTGGCGGATTGAGATAATGCGCTGATGTGAAAGTCACCACGCCTCCTACAGAAGGTTAGATGAATGTCGTTGGGAGTATAATGGGGCTAGACATACCACCGCTAGGTCCTGAGACAATAATGTTCTGCATGATCTGAGGCTCGGGTGACTTGGAATTGTTCACGACCTCCCATAGCTTTTCTCTAACAAAGGCATATGCATCCTTAGTCTCGTCAACATCACATCTTCGTTACCAACAAGTTTAATCTTTCTCATGAGAAGAAGTTATCAAAGACTTACTTTTGCATCCTCGACAACCTCTTTGCCCGTAGCCTGCGGCAATAGACGATAATCCGCAGATACTAGTACCCATCTTCGCTTCAGGCACGATTGCACAACATGGGCAGGAATCCCAAGTCGGTTCCAGGCAGTAACACCACCTCCATGGAAAAACAGCACAACTGGGGTGTTTACATCGATACCTCCCGGAGCATGAGTGTAGATGTCTGCTTTGATTTCTAGATTGTCTACTGTTTTATACACGACAGATCGTTTCGTTTTCTGGATACTCAGTGACATTACTGTTAAAAATGGATTGGATTGCCTAGTGAGTTTATGCTCAGGTCTTTTGTTACTTTGATAAATCTGTTAGAAGCCATTCTTAAGTACTTTTTACACATTGTGCCATGCCATGACCCACGCGGACAAGGAGTTAGGATCGCACAAGTCCAGCGTTGGATTCGGACATAGGCATCTCATGACCGATTGGATTACAATTGTCGAATACAAGAATTACAAATCCCTCATTCTCTAATATTACCAATCGAAGGGGAATTGAAATTAGTTCACGTGATTATGACACAAGACAATGCCATTGCAATTGCAATGCTTTTGGGGAAGTTGGTCTTGGGTGAACCTCATGTCGAAACGCATCGATACTCACATCGATTCCGCGTGAATAGAGCTTTAAATGTAGCATTGTGTGTACCTGATAGCAAGAGCATTTGTAGCATCGTGAGATATTCCTCTGGCTGCATCATGTGACCGGCAGAGTCCCGTCAATTGGTTCAGTGTTTTTCGGGAGATGCGGGAATCGCTGCCGGGATGCGACATGCGACAAAACCCTCAGTTGCGGGTGGCAAGACTTTGATACGACGTGCAACAAACAGCCGGGGGCCGTGAAACGACTGTCCCGATACGGCAGGTCCACCAAAGTCCCGAGGTTGGCTGGAATGCGTTATTGTGAGAGCGAGCAATTGCCGTCTCGTCCAGATCCTCTGCTATATATACTCTTCTTCTTCTTCACTCAATCTCACGCACCAACATGATGGACCACGTCGAATAACGAGGCAGAACGTGCCACCGAATGCGTCAAGACCGCAACAACAACATTTACCCCCAGCAGTGGGCGGGCGTGTGAGACGCTGTCACTCTGGGCGGCTAGGCATACGGCCAACGGTGGCTATGCGACTTCACGACGCGAGCGCGGGTTTCCAATCCTTTGCAATGCTTTAACAAGTACGTACCTTTCGGGGCCTTTGCTCCTCGCAGGATCACTGCTTTGTTGCACATCTGATGTGTGGCTAGAACGCACACCCGAAGAAAGGGTAGTGATCAGGTTGGTTCTGGGCTCGTGAGTCTGGCTGGACTCAACATCATCAACAAAACCTAAATATTGGCCGCGGATACAATATTGATCAAACCACTTTCGCGGTCTCTAGATGATCCTGGCCGTGGGATGCGGTGACACGTTTGCTGCTTGCTGCCAGCATCCCGCGTAATTACCATGATATGCGAGGGGGGGGATTCAACGCGTCTGGGGGTGATGGTTACAACATTATTACAACACCGCAGCGGACGTCTTTCCACCACCGCGAGGGGATCCGGGTATGGCATTTCGCCACAGCGACGATGGTGATGACCTTCTAGAACCCAGCTCATTACCGCTATCCCAATCCCACTATATAAACCACACACTACAACTGTCTAGCTATCACTTAGCCATCATCTCTCCAACATTTGTTGCACATCTCACGTGTTCCAGGCCTGAGCAAAACAACCGCCGCTGTGGTCGTGCGTGTCGTGTAGAAAAATCTCGGCCATCACTATAACGTTAAGCGCCACTATCTCACCTCGTTCAGCCGCCCATCTTAGATCCATATTATTTGCCCGATAAGTCGGTCAGCGAAGACCATTTCTCACGAACGGTTTCCAGGTAAGCTGAGTTTTGTCGCATGTCGCACTTACGGGCAGCGAAAAAACCTTTGCAGGATGGTTTCCTTTCGGCCAAGCTGGCACACGGGCAATCGTGGTTTTACAGTTTCCACGGCCCGATCTGGCTGGGGTTCCCTATTTTCCGACTTGCCGGGCGGGGGATGTGTGAACGTGGACTTCTTGGTTTTATTTTGGCGTTTATTACCTCTTGAGGTTCCAATTATCTTTTCTCTTAAAATATTTGTGCCTCTTCATATGATTTCGGGTACGACTTGAGCTTCGGGTAAAGTTCAAATTGCTTTTCATGGCACCTGTCATGGCTTCGCGATTGGACCGTGGATTTAGCCGCCTCACCCTGCACTGTCGCATTGGCTCGGGGCTTGTTAAAAGTATAATAGGAAGCAAATTCCACTTATAGTATTTCTTCTGGTAACCTTTCATGAATTCAGAACTAAGTCTTATCTGTTTTCTATCTATTCTCTTTGAAGAGATTTGAAAGATAGCGACTGCTAATTCGAGGGTGAGTAGGGGTTGATATGGGGCACATAAGACCAAGCAAGATGGGATCTAAACGCTGCCTCATGCTATATTCATGCATAGACAAAATTGAGGTGATCCATGTATATTCAAATAATTATATTCAACTAATGCTATACACTCTAGTTAGCTTATAGTCTTCATAGCCAATGGTAATTAGATATCCCGAATGACTGGTCTCCACCGATCGCATCAAGTGATACCCACCAACATTTCTTAGATGCACGTTCTCTTATGCCGGAATCATCTTTGCTTTCTTCATCCGATCAAATACCCCTCCCCAAGCCTCCAGCGTTGGTCTCTCCTCAGCGAAACCAGTCCCGTACATTTTGGTCATGTCATATTGCCGGTCAAAATCGAATTGTGTAAGCAAAAAGTACTCGAATCCCGCGAACGTCTTATCCGAATCCGCAATACCAGACCTTAGCCCGTGTTTCGCCTCTAATTTGTTCCAAGCATCAATGTTCTTTTTGATATAGGCCCTAACTTCATTGGGATTTGAGTTGGGTGGGGGTGTTCCTTTCAGCCCAAAGTACGAGCAGAGTTCCGGCCATTTGGTCTCCCAAGTTCGTGGTGCCTTCTCATCCGCAACATTATATCCCCCTCCTTTTGCGGAATGAGGTAGCGTGAGCGACAAATGAATCGTCTGTCTTGCGATCATATCCGAAGAACTATCATTTGATTTTGCCACATACGCTTTCATGCTCCCAGGATACGGACATGTCGATCCTTCCCCCTCAACTTCCCGCCACAGACTTAAAAATACCGCCAAACTCGTCGCTAATGAATAGAAATTCTGGTTCGGCACGAAACCAATGATGATATCGGGTCTTGTGTCGCACCAATTCCACGTCTTGTTCTCGGCGTAGGACTTTAAGAAATCGAGTTGTGGATGGTAGAAAAGGCCCTCGGCGTAAGGGGACTTTAGACGCTGTTGGGACTCTTTGTGTGGCACGTGGAGGTAGTCTGTTGGATGATTCTCTAGGAGGTGGCAACCGTACATTTTGGCGCCAGTTTGAAGCACCAGGAACTCAAGTTTTGGACAGAGGTGATCAATGGCGATGACGGCACGCTTGAACATGTCATCTGCATCTTTGAATTCTTGGGCGAAGTCAGACGAGGCTTTGTATGCTGCAAACTGTTAGCAAACGGCTCTCCTAATAAACTAAGACCGAACTACTCAGAGAGCGCGAGTGGGAAGTCAAACATACCGAGATAATAAACATGTGTCACCTCCCCCAAACCCTCGATACCGTTCTCCAACTCTCGCTCCAAATCACTCTGTCCCCCCTCTAAGAGATCAATCCCGGACACGATGTTCAATCTTGGATCGCTAGGCCATTCCGAATCCTCTCTACTCAACGGTCGATTTGTCAAGGCATATACATTTTTCCATACCCCTTTCTTGGGATAATCATTCAGGATCTCGTTCACAAATGCCCATCCTGTGACACCACTGGCGCCGAATATCAATGCCGATTTCGACATTCTCGGTGATTATTTTGAATTATAAGCACGATTTACAGAGCAGCTGCTTGTTCTGTTTACCAATTTGTCAGGTCAATGCTTTGGTGCGGTGATGAAGTTGAATATTAGCTCTCGAGTAAGTTTCGGTTTCAGTTACAGAGTCTTTTAAAGATTGTTTTCATTGGCTGTACGTTTAATAGCGCTGAGACGCGAGTGGGTGGGTAGAGGAATTCATTGCCGGTAAGCTGTACCCCGCGACCCCACAGCGTCGGGTAAGGCTGTGGATGGACAGCGGTTGAGGTTTTCCGAATTCGCATCCTCATCTTTTGAACACCGAGTCAACAGAGTAGTGGGGAGAAGGCTGAGTGATGTTTCTAGTCAGAGGACGAGGCTACCATTGTTGGTGATGACAATTGATGAGTCTGAAGTTATGAAGATGGGCAACACGCTGAACAAGATGCATGATAGCTATGGATAATTGACATCAAAAGAAGCCTCGTTCAAAGGGATTTGAATTAGAAAGCTACAAGTATATCGATGACTAGAATACAACAGCCATTCTCTTCGTACTTTTCCCGTTTTGCATCAGCTCTACCATTTTCTCCACATCCTCCAGATTCTTATACTCTTCAATCTCCGGCACAATGCCATGTTTTGCCGTGAAGTCAATTGCCTTCCCCATTCGCTGCGGGATGCTCGTGCTCTCACTCTTCACCTTGAACTTCCCCAAAGCCAGATCCATCGCACTGATCTTCAGCGGATTATGCGGAATGCCCACCACCATCAGCACACCTCCTAGTTTAATCAACTGGGGCGCACCAGCATATGCAGCATCTGCATTGCTGTAGACCGCGGCAGCTCCCACGCCTCCGCCTGTCAATTTGATGATCTCAGCTACGTATTCCTTGTTGGTCATGGAGTTGAACACCGCATCTGCGCCTTGCGCTTTGCACTCGGTGAGAATCGTGTCGTTGATATCGATGCCCACAACGTGGATCCCCATGGCTTTCGCGTATTGAGTTGCGAGCTGTCCGAGCCCTCCGCATCCCACCACCGCGAGCCAGTCGCCTGCTTTCAACTCGGCGGAATCGACGGAGTGGAATGCTGTTTTCTGTTAGGAGCCTCTTCACACATCTACACAGAAGCAGGACAGGAGACAGGACGGATCTACGAGTATGGGTTGGAAAACACTTACATGTGACGCCCGCGCAGAATATCGGGGACGCTTTCTTCGGATCTAGTTTTTCTGGGAGGATGACGGCGTTGTGCCAATCCAGCAGCGCGTACTCGGCAAAGAAGCCATCTGTCGTGAAGCCCTGCAGGAGCTGCTTCCCCGTCTCGCAGCTCAGGTTGTGCACCTGGCACCCGCTGCACTCGAAGCAGCATCCGAGGATGTAGAGACCGCCCACAGCGTCGCCGATCTTGAAGCCTCTGTTCTCAGCGCTGGGGTGCAGCGCGGTGATGTACCCGGCGCCTTCGTGGCCGATTGTCACCGCGTTGCCGGGATGGGGCAGGAGGGCCATCATGTCTGAGTGGCAGAGGGAGGCGGACGAGACTTTGATGAGGAATTCATTTGGGCCCGGGACAGGGACGGGGATTGTATTCACGACTACTTTCGCTTGCACCTGGGGTTTTGGAATTAGATGCTGTTTGCTGTGAATGGTGAGAAGCTTACTGGGTCCCATTGTGCGGCTTTCATGGTTGCCATGATGTGGTGTGCTGGGCAGTCGATGATTATATGAGAAGGGCGAGGGTTATTGATATATCTTTAGACTTCTGGATGACGGCTATGTTTTAAATAGGTACCAAGGTATTTTTCTAGAAGTTGCAAAATTGTTGTGCTATGATTTGGTAGACTCGGCAAGTTGCACCAGGATATGACAAAATGTATGTAGGTTAGAGACTTGGTGAAAAGCGTCGATTACGGGCTCCAAGACCTATCAATCTGAAAGTATCCAAGCTACGATCAAGAAGTATGGAAGAAGACTTCCACCAAAAATAATCAAGTATGTATTTATAGAATCAATTTAATGCTCTAGAGTTGCACTTTTCGCAGGATGAGTTCTTCTCTACCAACACAGTAAAGAAATTCTATGTTCTGCTATTCTACGTGGTAAATTTGATAACCTGCACCCTAATTAATTATACCTCGGCCTCACCAAATAGTAAGGCTTCAGCCTTTCCCCGTTTATGATGGCGTGGTCCTGACGAATAAGTGTTGTGTATGGAAAACCTCATCCCAGAGCTTTCTCGCTTGGAATTTCAGGGGTGTCGGGGATCTCCCAAGCTAGCGAGATCCGCTCTTCTCGCCTAGAAACTACCCCGCACACCGCCTTACTCGAGTTTGGCACTAGTGCCCCTCAATCCCGAGTCATTCAACCACGCTCGATGTGGTAATCCTCGAGCTGTGGACCGACTGAGGCCTCGGATATAGCTGGAAGTCTGGAAAGTTTGCTAGCATGGAACGGATAGCGGCCGTGGATCGTATAGATGGGGAACCTCTGGGACGCGAGCCTTTCTTTTCCTAATTCCATTAAATCCGTTGTGTGGCAGCTCTTCATAAACTGTTTGGAAGAAGCAACTTGGTACAATAACATACTTCCCGACAATAATAACTTGCCCATTTAAATATCCTAAGCTCTTGAAAACAGCTTTAAGATTGCGATATTTGTCATATAGTTTGTGTCAGAAACAGTGACCATCTTCAGCAGTCGGAAGTGTCAATTTCGAAGTGGGAAAGATGGCGTTCAACTTCAGCAAAACCAACCTGCCAAAGAATCTATTCATCAACAACGAGGTAATTGACTTCAGAATCAATCCTAGATCTAGGGCAAGCTAATAACTGTCTAGTATGTTTCATCAAAGAATAGCAAGAAATTAGAACTCATCAACCCCAAAGATGGTTCCATGATAGCCAATGATGTCGATCTTGCCGGAGCCGAAGATGTCGACGCAGCAGTCGCAGCCGCCGAAGCTGCATTCCCAGCATGGAAGAAGGTGACCCCCATAGAACGTCGAAACATCATGATGAAGTTCGGTGACCTCCTCGAGAAACACGGAGAATCGCTCGCCGAGCTGACCAGAATCACACTTGGTGCTCCCTATGGATCGTTCGGTAAATTCGAAACCTCCATGGCTGCCGAAGCTTTCAGATATAACGCTGGGTGGATTGATAAATTTGCTGGCGAAAGTTTCCCCCAGGAAGATGGCTTCCTCAAGATCGTAAGAAATGAGCCTTTGGGTGTTACAGCAGGAATCGTGCCTTGGAATGGTCCTTTAGGTACGGTTGGTCTCAAGGCAGCTCCTGCCCTTGCTACTGGAAATTGCTTCATTCTCAAGCCATCTGAGAAAACCCCCTTTGCTTCGCTTGCTCTTGGTCCCTTGATCATTGAAGCTGGTTTCCCTCCTGGTGTTTTCCAAGTCATTTCCGGTGATGGCTCAACTGGAGGACTCATCTCCGCTCATATGCGAATTCGTAAAGTCAGTTTCACAGGATCCATTGCCACCGGAAAGCGTGTCCAAGAAGCTGCTGCCAAATCCAACCTTAAGCGTGTCACACTTGAGCTGGGAGGCAAGAGTCCAGCTGTCGTCTTTGACGATGCGGATCTCGAAAATGCAATTACCTGGACTGCCAATGCCATTACCGCCAACACGGGCCAAGTATGTTTTGCTGCCTCTCGTGTATACGTCCAAGAAGGCATTTACGATAAATTTGTAGCTGGCTACAAGAAAGCCATGCAGGACAAGGCAAAGACAATCGGAGATCCAGACAAAGCATCTACTGAAATCGGTCCTTTGGCTGATAAGGCACAATTCGACCGCGTGTCGGGGTTCATCGAACGTGGTAAATCTCAAGGTACCCTCCTCGTTGGCGGAACACGCGTTGGCGACGCCGGTTATTTCATTGAGCCTACCGTCTTCGAGAACGTAAAGGAAGATGCTGAAATCATCACCAACGAGATCTTCGGACCCGTCTCAATTGTCAACTCGTTCAAGACCGAGGAGGAAATCATGCACAAGGCGAATAACACCAACTTTGGATTGATGGCTGGCGTGTTTACACAGGATATCAACAAAGCCTTAAGGGTGGCAAGTGACTTTGACAGTGGGATGGTTGGAATCAACTGTGTGAGTTTGATGATGATGTGTGCGCCGTTTGGAGGCACGAAGGAGAGCGGATTGGGTAGAGAATGTGGTAGTGCTGCGTTGAGAGCATTCACGGACCCAAAGACCATTATGATCAACTTGACATATTAGATATATTAGCAGGTGAAACATATAGCTCAACAATCTACTGAACTGTTTATAACTTACTCAACTTCTGTGTACACTGCTGCCTGTGCTACAATCATCATGATAGTTTGTGGCCGAATTACCAGAAAAATATTATCATCCACGCTCCTTAATCTGAACGGTGTTAGATCAGTTCGAAATGAACAGGTAGTTAGTGAGAAAATGTATCACATCAGCGGCCAAGTATTGCTGCGAAGAAAGAGAGATGTATTACGGTGAAGAATGAAGTTTTATTTTTAAAATTAGTTTGGAATTGGTGACGGAGGTAAGATTAAGGAGATGGAAGGAATGCTACATGAGCGACATATCGGAAGAGAATATGCCACAGGCTGATGGGAGAACACGCAGAAATACGGGAGTCTGGGCGAGAAACTTGTCAGGCGAGAGACTATCGTTGACCAGCCGCTGCAAGCTTTTCCTCGACAGTTGCTATTTCTTGCACAATCTCCTCTGCAGAATCATACTGCTGATGGAAGCATTTCGAAGTGATATCACAACAAGCGTGCTCATCATCTGGGAATTGATAATTCGCAAATCTGTCCTCGACCTTCTCACGCCAGCCGTCTTCATTGTCACTAATATCGGGGAAAACGGCATGGCCCATCATGATGAAATAAATGGTGCAGCCGAGTGCAAATATATCCGTCTTCTGATTCGCATAGAATTCATCATCTCGGG
>Ga0247810_10000306_pt1 | contig 66714 bp, 60 predicted proteins | sample UWRJL119311C1_FD_179918 | JGI IMG/M metagenome (GOLD analysis project Ga0247810, IMG submission 179918) | Plant litter microbial communities from Arlington Agricultural Research Station in Wisconsin, United States - UWRJ-L119-311C-1 | ecosystem: Environmental > Terrestrial > Plant litter >...
GAGTACCATGGGACTGTCACAATTACCCTCACTCTCGAACTTGGGTATAGGTCGATATTCTCTGCGCCTCATCGACTTGCTTCAATTACTCAGTGTATCTTACAAATTCACAAGACCCACGTTGAAATAAAAGGCTTTGAGTTACCCGACCCGGCCTTGCATAGTCTTCCAGGGTCCTACAGACTTGTTACTGTCATATGGAATATCCTATTCCAAATAACGGCCTGTAAGATATAACATGCTTCGGGTTCCGGTCTACTCATTACTTCGGACGCCTACGTGTTTAAAGGGTACTTGTGAATCTGGACTTAAAACTCCTTAAAACTCCAACAGTTGATTCGACGGTTTCGTGACAAAGATATCAGAATATTGTGAGATTTCATAGCTAAGCAGCTCGATCCGAGTGTATTTCTCAACGGCAATCGATTATTTTTGTGAAGATACGCACACCAGGGGCCGCAAATGTTTTCATGAAGACTCCAGCCGGATGTGGATATATCAAAACTCGAACACAGGTCTTGAAAACTTCCCCAGATAGACAAGCTTGCAAGCTGGGACTTGAGCAAGTCAGAGAAACGGATTTCATATGGCATGAATACTCCACATACCAGAAAAGCCAAATCCAGGCTTGGTATTCCAGAAGGTATTTGTGTTGCTGACGTTGGCGCTGATGCACTTCACGATCTTCTGCTTATTCCGAAGGACATAAGGTTTTAGATCCAGCAAAGGTCTTGGATTGAAATCTCTCCTACTTGATACTGCGATAGAGTTCCCAAACTGCTCAAGTTAAACGTGCAATTGTCTCAAATTTGAGAAACCGAAGCTCATTGTGTCAGTGACGAGTGAGAAAGCTGACCGTCTCTCCTAGTTACTTATATCTTAAGCCGATTATACAAAACAAAAACAACTGTATCAGGTACCACAAAAACTAGTATGCAATGCAGGGACAGAACAACACCTACAGTAAGGGAGCGGCATTCCACATCCTTGCCACTTTTTTGTCCTGGGGGTGTGTGTTTGAAGAATATGTCATAAGAATAAGAAACGCGTAACGTGTAGTTTCGAGATGTGTGTACCCTGTATCTTGATAAGTACGCCGCTGAATACTGTTGGTTCGAATGCGCCAGAGCGAGTTATGGATAGTGGGCTAGATTGCAGCTGGGTAGAGAACGGGTTAGATAGCCATGGTACAAGGTAGCGTATCCAGAGTTCTAATACAAAAAAAAGGCACAAATTGCCAACACATACGTTCATGTATTTTCAGCCCTATCAGCTACCTGTTGGTATTCGGAGTTGCAGACATGTTCTACAGCCTTACGTATTTAATTGACTAGCTTTGATACTGGCGCAAGTATACTTCCGAGCAAAGCAAAATGTACTAATTGGCTCGCTGGACTCCAAGATAATGACAAGATTTGCCATGCATCCCTGTGGCATCATGACATGTTGTGCGAGCTGACATGCAGCACAGCTGCCTTTACAAGTCAAACGGGTACCGGAAGATAGTTTGTGGGACAGTTTGTGCCCTAATTGAGCATGTTCACTTCCCAATTAGGCTTGAGCGTGAGGCTGATTTTTCAGGAACAGCAAAGGAAGGATGCAGGAGTGGGAGAACTAGCGTTTAATCTAATAAGGTTAAATATAGAGCCACGCTAGCACAGACACGAAGGGGTGTCATTACACGTGACTCTTCCTTGCCCAACTCGTGAGTCTCACCAACCAGAGCTTCCTTCTCAACAATCCACAGCAAACTTGCTAACATTTGTAGCTTATTTGATGTGGCAATTACCGCCGCCAAAGTTTCTATCATCGGCCCGGTCCGATTATCACCTCGGCTTGAGTCATGCTTGATGCTTGGGAGGTACGATCAGGAACTGCAAGTGCAGTAACCAGCTAAGGGCCAGGTGAAGTCAAACAAGAGAACAGTTGCAAATGATAGTAAAGGGAAAAGATAGACTACTCGGTCACACTCCGCTTCTAGGGAGCCTCGGACAACTACTAGCGCCAGCTAGTCCCGAGCAGTATAGCTACTTTGATGAGAGCGGCTTCAAGATGGGAAGCAACTCGCATGATATCTGTCATTGAGGTAGACTGTACTGTGTACCAATACGCCGTGTGGCTGAGGGAAGTAAGCCAAGTCTGGATTTGAAGGATCGTATTAGATAATTCAATCATGACTGAGTTTACTCCATTTTGTCACTCGCGAGCTGGAGTTTGAAATCCACGTCCCACATTTTCAAATTGCCTATCATTCATTGCAAATGTATTTCTTTGGTCTCGGCAAGTGCCCGTGCCGTACAGCTCATGGCAGTTTCCGTTCGTCTTGTGATGCAGGATCGATGGTGGGCATAAATTGGAAGGATTCATGTACAGATAATTGCAAGGCAGCTAAGTATGCGAGCAGGGTCATGTTAGAGCTATTTTGAGCTAGATGAAGCCTCCATAAAATGGTTCGTCACTTTCTGGCTCCTGCTTCACACCAGAAATCAGGGTACTCATCAATCATTGTGTATCTCCTTGCAATGATTTGAGAATGACCAGTTTTCTTCCAGGTGTTGTCTGTTCGAATTATCGTGTGCATCAGGATTGAGCAGGGTAGTGAGCTTCTACTTGTCATTTAATTATAGGTGACAGTTATCCAGTTGATCTTTTGTGCACCATGAAATAGCGAAAGTAATGGAGGTTTGCACTTATCTAAGTCAATGTTCTTTGATATTAGGTAGTCTCCACACTTAGGGACTGAGAGCTGGGTTACAAGAAACTCAAATCGTTGTATTCATCATGACCTAGATAGATTTGTCAACAGATGGACTCCTCATGGGGTTGGTGCGACTTCACTCAAGAGGTTGTTATAAGCAACACATTAAATATTTCCCAAGGGTGATACTGATGTCTCTTGCATCTCCATTCTTGTAATGTTGAAATTTGGTAGTTTGCACTATCACCACCTTTGATTACAGCGATTAGTTGGCACCAGTTCAACCCAATATCTCACAAAAGTCTGGCTCGAAACAATGTCAATCAGCTCTGAAAACCACACAAGCTCATTTGGCTATGATTATGCAATGCATGATATTCCAGAATTTCAGCCATGAAGACTATTGATTGCTAAAGCGTATAGACAGTAGACATTCTACTGTCAAAGCACTTGAAAAGATGCGCCACTCTCAAGCAGTTAAGTTTTCGCGGTGTCCTAAAGTGACGCACGGCTTGTATTTAAGAACAGGTCGAACACTTCTAGGTGTTGTTATTAGTTGGAAGGAGGACCATTATATCTCCGAGATTCTTCCAGATTTATCCGTTCCGTTTGCAATCCAATACCCCGCACACTAATCTCTCCACCTGAACGGAAAAAGAACTAAAAGTGATGCTTGGCAGGCTTTTCTAGGAACGGCTTTTGAACATCCGCTATTTTGAAGATTCCTTGGTTCGATCTTTAAGCAATACGTCGTAAAGCTGTAGTCCTTTGGCTGAACGGACACGAGCAGCTTCAAGAACTTTCAATGGCCCGAGGCCCGCGCAGCCAAGTATCACTTTTGGAGGATGAATGTATCGATTGCCGAAAGGCTACAAGCTATTACTGGTGCACATGTCAATCGTCCCTTTTCCCGTTGTAGATTTCAAGTTTTGATGCTTGTACTTGGGTTTGATATATGAAGCCTGCCTATCACTGAGATCTCTAAAACTTGTGTGTTATTTAGTTCATGCTATTAGATAACTCATAATTCTGTATTAATCTTCATTCTTTGATATGAGGTTCTGGAAGTCTGTCGTCTCCATTTTATGGTTGACTGTAGCAAACTCTGCCCCGACCAATGATCACCTCACACCACGAGAAGGGAAAACCAGCCGAACTATCGAGACACGCGCAAACCCATCCATATCTGGTCTTCAATTTAATATTAATGGAGTCACTCAGTACTTTGCTGGCACTAACTCGTACTGGATTGGATTTCTGACTAATAATGCTGATGTTGATCTTGTTATGAGCCATCTCAAATCTTCGGGGTTGAAAGTACTTCGAGTTTGGGGTACAGCCTTTCCTTTTCACTTGCGAACTCAAAAATAACCAACTTATAGGCTTCAACGATGTTACTAAAAGCACCTCGGATGTTTGGTTTCAATCTTTCATCAGAGGTCAGCAACCACAAATTAATACCGGAGCAAATGGTCTGCAGCGACTCGACTATGTAGTAGAAAGTGCTGAAGCACATGGCATCAAACTCATCATCAACTTTGTCAACAATTGGGCTGACTACGGTGGAATGCCTGCTTATAACACCTACTATGGTACTACAAAATTGACATGGTACACAGGTATGTCCAGTTCGAGAGTGTAAAATTTCCTGCTATGGTAGTTCTTCGAAATCGTCAAGTTTCAAGATATGATTTCAGGACATAGAAAACTCAAAGCTACCAACTTGAAATTAGGTCTTATCTCCAAAGCTTTGCTGTACTAGAAGAGTTGAACTGACTCCAATATCACCAAATAGACTCAAGGGTCCAGACTCAGTATAAAGCATATATCAGTGCTGTTGTCAGCCGCTACAAAACTAGTGAAGCAATCTTTGCCTGGGAGTTGGCCAACGAACCTCGATGCACTCTATGTCTAACCTCAGTTATAACAAATTGGGCCACTAAAACCAGTGAATATATCAAAAGTCTTGACTCAACTCATATGGTAACTCTTGGTGATGAGGGATTTATGAATGGAGGCGGTGGTAAGTAAGCCTTCACGTGTAGAGCTCATATTTCTCGAACCTAGATCTATTCACTTCCGAGATAGCCTCTTTTAAAAAGGATGTATCTCTCCGGTGGTTTATTTGCATGAATCTAGAGGCCAGCTGTTTGAACCCACTATTAACTTATTACCTTTGAACATTAGATGGAAGCTATCCCTATACCATATTGGAAGGAGTTGATTTTCAAGCCAATCTCAAAATCAAGACCCTTGATTTCGGAACTTTCCACCTTTACCCCTCAAACTGTAAGCTTCCTTTATTCACTCAAACCCAGCAAAGCTCATTCATTAGGGGGCGTTTCAAACAGTTGGGCGAACGCCTGGATCAAAAACCACGGTACTGTGTGCGCTGCCGCCAACAAGCCTTGCATTCTTGAAGAGTATGGTACAACATCTGATCATGTTGCGATCGAAAGTCCATGGCAGGCAACATCGTTAAGTACCAACGGTGTAGCTGGAGATATGTTCTGGCAGTGGGGTGATACCCTTAGCACGGGACAGACTCACAACGATGGGCATACGATCTATTACGGTAGCAACGACTATCAGTCGCTTGTCGTGAAACACGTTGCTGCAATCGGCGGCGGGTCCGGAACTCCTACTACTACCACGCCCACAAGCACAGGGACGCCATCTACAGGTTGAAAGTTACCAGCCTATTCTCAGTGTGGGGGTAATGGATAGAGTGGAAGCAAAACATGTGTCGCTGGCACCTAATGCACCTATTCCAATGAGTGGTACTTGCAATGTTCGTAGTCATGCTGTTGGAAACTTTGATTCTAGATATATAGTACACAATAAGTCTAGAGTTAGAATACAATTATCAAAGATAGAGTAATCTCTTTGCGTCTGTGTCTACTTCTAGATGTAATTCTTCCCCGTTTATTTCACTACAAGTTTAAGCAAATGTTCAATCCGCTGCTCGACGCCCGACAATTCAAGGATATCGCTTCGCACGAGTGAGAACCGCCTGATTATGCATTGCAAATCACCGGATACAACTTTACCCATTCTTGCCATGTTTCCTATGATGGTCTGTGAAAATCTAAGCATTCTTTTTATCATCCACAACTGGTCGTCTGAGCCCGGCCGCTCCCATATTGGAGACTACGGCCTCGATTTTCTTATAGGCAGCAGTGAACGGTGGGTACAGAAATGGGCGAAGATCGAACCGATTGTCGTCAGGAGAGTCTTTATCGCGGTGTTAGCGTCAGTTCTATATGTATAGTCATAGCACGTTCTATGCCAGTGCATTGTGATTACTACAGCACAGGGTATGACAGAGAATAAAGCACTTACAAGCTTCCATATGCACAGACGGGGTTAGTGTTGTCACTAAACTAAATGTTAGCCTTTGGTATCCATAACAGCATGATATAGGAACTACTTGCTTTTGTGGCGATTGATAGAATGGAAGAAGAAGAATCTCTTCACCTTCTCCGCAATTTCAGCCGGAGAAAGTTTGTTTCCCCAAAGATGAAGAAGCGACATGAACATTCCATATGGCCCTAGGAATTTGAGGTCAGCTATGCAGTTCTGAGAAGGAATATAAGAATATAAGTATAAGTGGTAAAACAAAGTGTCAGAGGAGGGGGGTGCTTTCTGCAACCCCTTAGGTTTGGAAACGACTGAATATGAAAATGTTGCGCTACAGGAGGTCTTACCTAGCTTGTCTATCTTTCTGTCCAGAAATTATAGTCAGCAAACTTCAAAGAATAAGAAATTTAGGTGCAACAATATGCTTCCTCAGGTGATATAATTGTGTGAGTATCTCACACCTGTGTGAAAAAAGGGGTAGGATGATTACTAACCTCAGCCTTCCAAACCTAGAAAAAAGTTAGCAAATGTCAGCAACGGAACTGAAGGCTCTAGTAGTGATTGCCCTCCTCGTACGCTTATGATCGTTCGGGAAGGGCGATTTCTATGACAACAAAGACGCATTATTTGACTTACACAGAGAGCTCGTCATAGCTCATACCCTATCAGAATACAATTAGCAATTAGATTTCTAGAAGAAAATAGAGGCTTAAACTCTCAAAGCATGTCTTTAAGAGCAGAATTTGTTACAAATAACCTCGTAGACCTGCCTCTTAGTGGGTTTAATTTCTCGAGGGATTCACTTACCATGTCTACCTCATCAGTCTGCGTATATGATTCTGTAATAGGCTCAAGCTCAGCTGTTGGTGGCGCATCAACAAATGTCTGAAGCAGTGGCATTTTCCACTTCTGCCCACACCATATGATAAAACGCTTGAGATCCTAAAGGGGATCAGCATCCGTCTTGAGAAGCTATACTCCCAGGCTAGCGTGTCTTTCACACGTATTTTGGCTTTAAGACTTACTGTTTTGGAAATTGATCCAATAGGATTAACTATTCAGATTATCAGTCTCCTTCTTGTATCTCTTTCAAATGAATCAGGGCAGAATGAAATCACACATGCAGGGAAAGACTTGAATTGACTTACTGTCAGCGGAGCTGCAATCGTACTATCATTTTGAGGTCAGTATTGTTCTTGTGAGATTACTACCATGGGTATTTTAACCACTGAGGCTGATGTCTACAAATAAAAAGATTATTGGAACGGTTTCTGATGACTTACTTTAGTAAAGTATCCGCGCAAGCTTTCATCTACGTTTCTTTTCATTTGAACAATATTAGCAAGTTAAACATCTTCAAATTAGAGATAGAAATCTTCCCAGGTACAAAGAAGAAAATGAACCACAAAAACATACGCAGAACCAAGGACTAGAAGTGACCCAGACGCAGTGCGTCCCCAACATATTGAGGGAACTAGTTGGGCAAATAAATACGCAAGCTAGAAATATTAGCTGTTGAATTAGCTCGACATGGGTTATTAAATTGATACTTACAACCATCCTCACTCTCGCTTGAATGTTCTGTACGGCAAGATTTTGGGCTACTGAGCCACCATCGTTCTTATATCTAGGCATTACATGCGTCACTGTAGCGAAGAGCTTCAGAATCGCATCAACGACCGTATCAATGTCGAAGTTAAAGTGATATCTGCGACCGGAAGATGTTAGTAAACCGTTTTCGGCAGTTCTGTGTAGCGTTTAAATGACTCCATGCGATGTATCGCAGTGAGTTGAATGTTATACAAGGAGCGGAGGCAGTGCTACATAGAAGATGAAGGATTTTACAAGTGAGTACATACGAGCCAATGTCTCTAGCAAGTTCACGTGCTCTAGTCCGGGTGTCGGCAGAGCTGTTCTTCTCCATACCCATATAAGCTGAAACGAAGAGTCTTCCAGCAATATCTTGTGGGGTTTGAGGACGCCACTTGCTATCGGCATCCTCACCGATAGTTCGGAGTAAGTCCTTAAGAACTTCTGGATTGTCCGCCTTCTGGACTTCAGCAAAGACAAGTTTGCACATTGAAAAGACTATGCAACTCGTTGCGCAACTGTCTACACCTCCTGATAACGGGATAAAGTATCCTGCTTGACGAGAGCGACGAATATAGTCCCACAAGAAACACGCTGGCCCTAATTCGATTTCCTCCTCGGGCTTATGGTAGGAAGGTTGAATCTCAGGAGATGGCGCCACCGTGGAGTCAAAAATCTCGGGACGAGTTGAAAGTGAAAAGTCGAGTGGAACACGATGGTATGAAGGTGTTTCTCGAGCCTGCATTGCGCGAGACTTTGTCGACCTGTAACTTCTAACCTCGTCTAAATCGACTACGGCGGTGATGACTTCCACGTCTTTGAGAGAGAACCTAAATAACATAGAGTCAGATTTCTCTTTTGAAAATTACTTCACACAATCTGAGCAGCAATTTAGAGCCCTTCCGGTATGAAAAGAGTAAATAAATGGCGATTCTTACTGAGAAGCCTGCGCTACAATCTTGCCATTAACAATGATCATACTGCACCCGTCGTAGTCTAAATGTCGAGCAGTTAGCCATTTGGTGTTCTTATGCCGCACAAGAGAAATAGAAGCAAGTGGGAGTACAGCAGAGTTGTTTTGGAAATAATATGTGGAATCATACATAGCCTATCACCATCACATCCACGCTGGTTGGCGTAAAGGTAAATACCTCCGCATTTTTGGGTAGCTGATTTGATCAATTCGATTCGTGTATCCAATTTTCGAAGCTCATGATGAGATCCAGATGAATTAGTCAAGATTTCTATACCATCTAGAGAAAGAGAGATGTGGGGAGATTGTGGTGTAAACATCTCCTCACAAGTTTCCGCGCCTAGACAGGTATCAACGGTAGATATTACTGCGTCGCCAATGGGACACTTTTGTTGCCCAGTAAGCTTTTGAATGACGTGAGGTAAATGAATATGCTCCTCTACGACCCGAACGCCTTTCCACGGCGTAAAGTATCGCATTTCCCGATAATTTCCATCCTGTGCTAACGATAGTTTGGGGCGAATTAAAAGTATAGTCTTGTTGTGGCATAGCATTCGACAGTTCTAATTGTAGGAGGGAAGTCAGTAGCAGATAAGTGAGGAACAGTGCTGGTATGATGTTAAGACTGAAAGCAGCTGTGCCATCCCTTATAACGCTTCAAACTTCATAATATTCACAAACAGCACAGTAGACCGCTTTATTTCGGCTTCTGAGCTGATGTGCCAGAAAATTTTCTCGGCCATTTCCAATCTAAGAAATAGCTTTGACAGACTACCAAATTCGATCATATCATGTACCTTGATACATTAAGAGGAGGACAATATTCCAAATCTCCAGTAGCAGAACGATAGCATAATACCAGGCTTTGGTTGTACCTGTTGTTTCGGCCACAAAACTATACGCCACGTGGTACTAGGAATGATGACTATATAGAGAATAAGGAATTGGAGAACGCACATATAGAACATTTCGATGTCGGACAGGCATGCCAATATCAAGCAGAATATCCTGACAGTCTTCGTGGCCAATAATTTCAGCCAACGAGTCCCATGAATGATCAGTCACATCGAGTTCTCCGAAGTGATCTAAGCAGCCATATCCTGTAATCTCTAGTTCAGGCTATCCAATATTAGCAGAATTCATAGTGAGTCTACCAGGAGTCTTCGAATTCATGGACAATAAATAGGAGGATAACCAAGACTCGCGATTGTGTCCATTTTTGTGGCACGCTGAGAATTTTGAACAACTAGCAAAACTACTTGAATTCTAGCAGACTATACTTCTGGAATCTCTCCATGCGGATCATAGCTTTTGATACACTCGCTTTGAGGTGTAGTTTGCATCGGTCACGAAAACACCGAAAATCCTTGGTGGTGGGTACCGGTATTTGAAGATATGAAATGGAACCACGTACCCCAACTCTAAGAGTGGCCCCTTTCGCTTTGGCCAGACGAATGGATTCAATAATGCGGTCTCGATTTCCCTCAAAATCCAATGCCCATTGATTCAAATTGCAAGTTGCGAGGACGGCAAGAGGACCCATGGTTATTGATTTCTTGCTGCCAAGAACGCGTCTTGTGGAGTTGGAGTTATTTGACAGTACAGCTTAGAAGAACAGTATTTATTTAGTGAATTCGAATATAAGGACGCCTTAGATAGTGGTCGAGGAGCAGCACCTTGAGCAGCTTGAGTCAGTATCAGTTAGCTCGGCTAACCACAAAGAGCACAACACGTGATTTATGATAGACCAAGAAGTATGCTATGACTTGGACCACTACTTCGAAAGGCTTGCCCAAAATCTGCTGAGTAAATTTGTAAGGTCAATTCAATTTCTACGACGCGATTAAGTTTAAACTGAGAGCTATTTTGAACTTGGTCATAATACTTTTGAGCTACTCAATTCAAGACATGCTGCTTATGACCTCAAACCTAGGTCAAGCTCTTCAGCAAAGATTGTCAGCATGTCTTGTAGGATACTGATTTAAAATTATAGGTGGATATCATCCCAAATATACGGTAGCATTCTTTTTAGGAATATTCGCAAGAAACTGGAAGTCACCTCATAGCTCAATCGTTTGCTAAAGTCGATTCAGTAAGCTATACTTGCTATGACGCCAATTTACAGCGGTCTACCCACGGTGCTGTGGAAGTCAAAAAACTCTCCTTGAATTCCTGAGACATCAAACTCATGGTTACTTAATGTTATATTAGGTGGACGCGAAGTTTAACTTCTGAGGCTGGCGTATATGAATGCTACCACTCCTATGTGCGAATGATAAGAACTGATAAAAGCTGTAGTACATAAATAGCTTTGATTTGGACTCGAGACATTCCGTAGGTTATGCCATTAAGTTACATTTGCTGTCAAAATTGAATCTTGAGCGCCAGCCCACTAGCTGGCTGACCTGAACGTTACAAGACTATACATTAGGTAGCTAATTGTTTTGATCGTATTGATGAAGCCGAACTAGTGGCATCACCTCCCAACTAGAATTTAGTAATATTAGGGTGATTTTAATTTATATGTTCCGTCAATTCTGTGAAGTGAAGGCTTGCAGGCGGGGGCTCTTACTTATATAACTGTTTGAATCTTTGCCATAATAAGATTGGTTACGCTGAAACAGGTTTAGATAGTTAGATTGCCGCTCAAAAAGTCAAGTAAGTTTACCATCATACTGTACTCAGCTCCAAGGCTTTGGTCATAAACACAAGAGCACAAGTTGAGCTAAATCAAGCCCACACAAGTGTATATAATACATGCTACCCATCATTGTTAACTCACATACCAGATGCCAAGGAATTCCCTCAGTTACTAAAATATCAGAATCGTGAAGGCTCGGGTATCTGTCGATTTTGTACCTAACTACATTATGCCCTATAAGCCTCCCGCGGGTGGAACATATGGCTTGATCAGCATCTCACTGAATTTTGACAGCCTCTCCACCCCACGCACCTCCTCTACGAGTAGTGGCATCTTCACCACATTGAACTCATCATATAACTCTTCAATCTCCTTCAAATACTTCTTTTGCATCCTCCTTCTTGCATTACACTGGTCACATTCACTCTCTTTCTTCGGAAAGAGTAGCTGATTCACCACAATACAGTGAGTATCAATATTAAATCCTGCCAATTCCTGGATCATACGTTCTGTTTCGTAGAGAGATAGGAATTCGGGTATGCAAACACAAACGAATGTAGTAAGATTTTCGTCTTTGAACTGTGTGTTTACTTCTGTGATGGTTTCTCGGAGGCTTTCTAGCTTTTCCATCATTTCTGATAAGTTGGCGCCATTTGGCAAGCCGCCGTTAGCACCAAGAATACCATTGAGCATGGGTCCAAATTGTGTGGAGAGCTGGGAGACCTTTGCCAAAGCTTTCTCGAGAACAGAGGGGAATTGTAAGAAGCGAAGAGTGTGGCCGGTTGGGGCAGTGTCGAAGATGATGGTTTCGTACGAGAGAGATTTTACTTGTTTAAGGACTTCTGCGAAGGACATTGCTTCGTCTATACCGGGAATCTACGACAATTAGCTATTTGCATAATAATAATGTTAACGTCATAACTTACAGCAAAGGCCAAATCTTGCATCATACCTCCCATTCCTGCAGCTGGGCCTTCTCCCTCATCTGCCTGCCCCATTAACTCTTGAATGCTGCCGTTGGGATCAATTTCCATTGCGCTGAGGTTTGTAAACCCATTAACCAGTCTGGCTTCCTTGCCAAACTTCTGAGAAAAGGCATCCGAAAGATTATGTGCTGGATCGGTTGAAATAAGCAAAACCGATCTGCGGACCTTTGCAAGCTGAATAGCGAGCGAACATGAGGTTGTAGTCTTTCCCACACCTCCTTTTCCACCAACGAAGATCCATCGGAGACTCTTCTGGTCCAGGATAGATTGGAGAGTTGGCTCTAGTTGATCATTGTCGAGGTCTATTAATGCTGATGACATGATTGCTGTGGTACTGGAAACTGAGCGTCGGAGCTGGCCACCGGTTATACTTCACAATACAGTGTCAGTGTCGTGTCAAGATGTAACTCGGGTGTCTAATGTATTCTTTGCACTTCTGCGTCGTACTTCAAGCTTCCTTGAATTTACTAGTGTTATTTGCCCCGCCGCCGCATGGGGGGTAAGCAAGGCTGTATGTAGCCTCGCATTTTCTTCCTACGTAATTAACATATTAGATTGCTCCTTTTGAGCAGGTCAGGTATTTACTATTAAGAGGTCTTGCTGAATGTTATTTCTAGGCCATTTGGGAGTTTGTGTAGTTTGGATGTACTGGTTGGTTTGGTAGTTTTTGGACAAGGCTGGAGACCCCGCGCGCGGCCGTCTCCGATTCCCTAGGTAGTGCTACAGATTTTGTTCTGCAGTCGAAACTCCATAAAAGTGAGAATACAAATACCAAATAGATCAGGAGCTCTGCTGAAATCTATTTCGAAAGATAGAATTCACCTTTCAGCATAATCAGGTAGGTGTAGTGCCATTGTTTAGCTACAATTACTGATGATCGTATGCTAGATGCCCCTCTACCCCACCACATCACTCAACGCCAGACTTCAGTCCCTCTCCTCTCACCTTCCAAAGCCAACAAATACTTCCAATATGACCAGCAAAGACCCCATAACCTGCCACGTCCTTGACACCACCACTGGACGGCCAGCGGCACGTATCATTGCAACTCTCACCTGTCAATCATCTCCCCAAAGCACCAGCATCGCATTCACCGCCGTCACCAATTCCGATGGTCGAATTGCCAACTGGGATGCCGAAGAGAAGAAAGACAGAAATGGGAAACAGATTTCAATGCAGAGCATGATCGAGGAACATAAGGGATCCAGTATTTGGCAGCTGAGATTTAACACGGGGGAATATTATGGAGAAGGGAAGACTTTCTGGCCTTGGGTGGAACTGACGTTTTATGTCAAAGAAGGAGAGCATTTCCATGTGCCGTTGTTGTTAGGGCCGTACAGTTATACGACTTATCGGGGAAGCTAGAAATTATTCTCACATCACTCATTTGCGATGGCGCGTTCAGGTCTGTCTGTATAGCGTTTACTGTAAACACTGATTTAGCATAACGACAAGGAAGAGATAAAAACGTAACGTGCTAAGCTTGTTCAGCATATCATAGTAGCCCAATTCGTAGGGTTCAGAACATATCGATCTCCAGGGAGAGTTTATTCCAACTTCAATCCCGATTTCCCAAAATAACTCCACGCTCAAGTAACGCTCGCTCATCTCGTATACACTCCAATGCCGTCGCAAGGTCTCACTTATGCAGATTCAACTTCCTGAGTACCCCTCTCTTCTTTTCTGCACTCTTAGAGTCTTGCTCGTCACTCGACTCTTTCGTAAATGGTTCTCCGTCCGTCAACTCATGAACGTCAGCAGGAGCTTCGACAAAATCAGCGCTCTTCTCGGATACGTCTGCGGTGGCCGCCGAGCCATTCTTCTCCTTCGTTCCATCCACATACTGAATATTGTCGTACCTAATTTTTTCGAAATTAGCAGGTAGTGGGACTAGTTCTATCAATATACGCACCTCATAGTATCTTCGATTGTCAGCTTTCCACTCTTGCTCGAGTGGTGTCGATTATGCCGAAAGCTTCTTCGCGAATGAGTTCTCTCCATCGCAACGTCAGGCGCCTCAATAGTAGCATTCTTACTCGTATCAGCGTCAGGATGCGGTAATGTTGTGTTGCGATCTACAGCAGAGGTCAATTTTCACCTTTTATCACAAGCCTCTGTTCCCGCCAACTCATCTTACTCACCAGGACTTAGTGGTTCGGAAAAGCCAGTATCTTTAGTGCCAGTGACCTCTTTCGCAGGTGGCTCCTGTACTACGGCATTTGACTTTGAGTTAATCATTGTTAAATTCAAGGGCGGTGGTTGTCGATTGGAAATTATCTGTTTCGCTTGTACTGCTAGAGAGTGTCGTTTTCGCGGTGCTGTGAGGAAAGTCAGCGCTTCGTAAAGGAAGTTTAGTAACATCTTGTTTGTAAACAGTAAGTCAGTGAGCGCATGCACTCCCAAAGCCTGTCCAAGTTTAAAATCACAATCAATAATTAATTCCGGAGGGAGCGGCTCTCAAGAAACTCTCGCCAGTTCAAATCCGAGAGGATGTGCCTGCACTTTGCTTGCTGCATCGGCTGACCGTATATCTGCAAGTAAGAGACCCAACAAATTCACGGTATCGAAGGATGCATGCATTGCATACGAGACATATTGCAAATGTGATAGAATGCAGGAAAACGTGAAAACTTACAGATTTGGAAGTGAAAAGAGATTCTGAGATTCTAGTGTATCTTATATCATAAGCTCTGGAAGAACGGCTATGGAGTGGATTGGCGCAAGTTTGACATTATATCCAACCAAGCCATCCAAGCCAACTTCCCCACAGCCTTGATCTCGGGGGTCGCGTCTAGATGACGAAATGGCTGCGCCCAGAGCCGATCAATCATGGCCGGGAAGAAGCTACTGTATATCTTTTCAGGGGTTGTCTCCGGCCCGGGTCGTAATTGACTTCACTTCACTGACAGGCAGACTAACGCTCAATACATTATATATATATGTATATATGGTCGACTACCAAACTTGTAATGGGTTGCGTTTGGAAGCTCAAGTTGGCTTCAGGGCTTCGAGCGCTATCATCCGTCTCCCCCGCAGATGTCACTAAGGAGATCAGTCAAGGGAACTCAAACCTACTTTTGGTACATAAGACGACAAGCACCTACTCAGCGAGGTCTGACAGGTGTACTGCCCACTGGTCTGCCTAATCAATACCCCCACAATCCTTTGGTTGTCAGCAACCTTTCCAAGCGATGCTCAGTGCCAACACTAACGTAAATGCAACTAGAAGTAAATGCCATGTTGAACACATCAAGATGCGAATTCTTTTCAAATTCAGATTACTCCTGTACCTGGATATACGATCATTTATAGTAGACTGGGCAATCCTTGTTCTTCTTCTTCAACTACTTGTATAAACCTAGCTCCTACCATATTCCAATCACATGGTAATATCTCCTGGTTTTACGCGTGGAGCGGCAATCTTGGCAGCTTGGTGAGTTTGCTCCTACACTGACGCCTGGTATCAAAGTACTTGAATATCTCGACCTTTAAGTTATGTAGAATGTAAGGTTAATCATGAGTATTTCGAGTTTAGCTTCAGCACGAATCTAAATCACTCGTGGATTAGCACTGGATGTCGAAAGACTTTGAAGAATAAATCTCAGATCTTTCATATTTACTTAATTCTATCCCTGGGTATTTATTTATCAGTTGGGAGAGGCGTGCCGAAACCCGAGATTAATATATCTGTGGGCAACGAAGAGTGGCATATCGCTTCCCACACCAAAACAAAGGTTGACCGCAGTAGTTCTAGGCCTTCGTGTGAAAAACACCTAAGATTCAATAGGGAAAGTGTCTTACAATGCATTCCATGGTGAGTATGAGGATCAATAGTACCAAGACAATCAAGTGGGTGGACACTATCCGAGTTGCCGACACTTTGGTAATCATACCAGCAGAGATATTCCAATTACAAGAAGACGAGTGTACTTTGCACGTAGGTAAATTATAATACGCACATGAACAAATCTGCTACTGGCCATGGCAAAGTACGCTCTTATTCTCTGGCTTATGAAGCCATTGTCAGCTACTCTCCCTCAAAGTTAGCACAAATCGCTTAGGCGGCAATAAAATCTTCATGACAAATGAGTATTGATGGCATGGCTAGGGTCTTGTTGTTACTAAACCCGAAAGTAGTTACATCAACCATTTGAGCGAGTGCATTTTGGTCAAATCAAAGCTGACTCGTGGTGCCTTTTCATCGACCCATAAACTAACAAGTGGTTTCACTTCTCTAAGGAAAATGCCATTTTTAATGCTCATAACATATTCCGGCATCAACTCCCTACACGCAAACCAGGGCCTTAACATACGATTGGTTTGGCTCAACTTCAGAGGAACAAACTAACCTTAAGCCACTAGTTGCTCCTGGATATACCTATCTCGATGGTCAAGTTTTACATTCTTCCTAACGGAAGACGACAGTGGAAACTTACTTTGCTTAAAGCCTCAAAGATCTATAAAACGTCCTGATTAAATTCAGTCAACTGTCATGCCCGAGTTATAAATGAAGATGAGTATAAACGCAAATTACACTGTAACTGAACAAGGCATGTAAATACTTGAATCTTCGAAAACTTACCACCTATATCACCCGTCAAGAGAATTCAAAGAGGCGTCGATCTCTCGACTTAGCAATCAACCCACTCTTACCTTGAGAAGTCAACTTTGCAATCAAATTAGTTTGAAAGTCCAACAAGAACCAGTTGGCAATCGTTCAACAGACCGAACCTACCTTAGCTTGATGTAGCAACCAAACTGAGGCATCGCAGAATAAAGCGAGATTCACTACTACAAACAACACCGGGATATCAAGATGTGTGCAACGAACCAAGAGAAATTCTGGACCTTTGTAACTTTGATTATTCTAAGTTCTAGTATCCCACCAAAATAAAGTAGAATAATATCCTGTCCAGTGTGTAATATTGACTATATAGCTCAAGTCTCCTCATGCATCAATTTTTTAAATCTCGAATCAATTATCTTTCACTCTACTAATTTAAGCCGTTTTCCTGTTTCATAAATGCAGACTGCTAACCTCTTTCTTCATCACTATATATATGATACTTTGAAGCTAAGTGGCGTTAGGTTCCGACGTGATCTTCTCGCTCTCAAGAATTAATTCAAGTAATAGCTTGAAACCCATTAGACATAATCGACAAATCTTTACAAACATTGACAACCGCAATTATCGTGTGCAACAAAGTAGAGGCTTCCCAACGATTTTTCAGCTTCGTGGAACTCAAGGTGGACGGGTAGATCTAGTGAGGCAGTGTGCCAATATCCAAAAAATCAACAACATGTCAAGTCAAAGGGTCAACTAAGGGCGCACACTCTCGGCATCTAGTTCACCTGCACTATATATCTCCCAGCAACTGCAGATGTTTCTCCTTCGATCGTCCGTCCGTACAATCCCGCGAAACTTGAAACCCTTTTCCCAATCAGCAGCACGTAGAGCAATGGCTTCCTCAACCGGAAAGTATGAATGGGTGGTCATCATTCCAGATCACGGGGGTGTCTTGGACAAGAGAATGGAGGTTCGACCGTATGATGCGACTGTTCCTCATATAGCGATCGGATGAATGCTAATTGAGTTTCAGAAAGCATTTCGAGGGGTTGAAATCTGGGTTTGAGTCTGGCTTTTGGAGAATGGGTGGTAAGTTGTTCCTCGCCTGTACATTTCTGAGATAGATTGGGCTCTGACAGCATCAAAGGAGCCATATTGGAAGATGTTCCTAAAGAGGATGGCAAGCTGAAGATTGAAGGAAGTGCTATGGTTGCATACGCTTCATCCAAAGAGGAGGTTCTGGAAACCTTGAAGAAGGATATCTACGCAGAGAGTGGGGTATGGGATTTCAGCAAAGTGAGTTCATGATATCCTTCACGGAGGTGACCTCGATTGACAATGTACAGGTTCAGATTTACCCTTTCAAATGTGCTTTCCGCTTGCCAACTGATGAAGTTACGAAGTAGGAGATGGTCTGTTGCATCACATTATCTATCATTAGAAATATATACCTTGCTGTCCAGCTGTTATAGGCCGATTTTGTCACACCTTGGTTGATCTAGTCTCACTGCTGCTTTCTGTACGTGATGTACTATATAAAGGTGAAGCTCGCGTTTTCAAGCCCTATGTTAGCTTATTCGACCATACTCCATTATTCGAATGTTTCATCCGAACAATTCAAATGGTCATAGTCAGTGGTGAACTGATATGACCTTTGGGCCTAAATATGTACGGTGACCAAAAAATCTAAATCCTACGCATGCTTGGCCTCGATACCTGACCCCTTATGTTTTTCAAGCGCGTTGGGTAAAATAGGTTGAATTTGTGCAATTTCCAGGACACCTCAATAGTTCGAGCCTTGTAAGGTTGTAGTAGTGCAATATGCCTTAAAACCGGTGCAATAGTGTCCGCAATTCACATAAAATAAGACTTTTAATTCCAATATTCCTCAATTGAGCTTGAGCTTGACTATATATCGAAGCTAATGGCCCAACATAACAGTGCTCTACGGAGACCGTTGACATGCATCGAGAAGTAGAGCGAAAAATTATCCACAGGTAATCTAATCGAAGAGACCGAAACCCATATCCTCGTCTGACTCCTCCTTGTCTGTATAAATGTTAGCATCCTGGTCTTTGATGAGTGTAAGATTTCTTACCCTCAACCTTCTCCTCTTCCTTCTCAGCGGCTGGGGCGTCTCCAGAAGCAGCGGCACCTCCGGAAGATGGTGCAGCGGCGGCTCCTCCACCAGATCCGACGTTCAAGAGAAGATCCTTAACATCCTTACCCTCAAGAGCCTATCCAGATTATCAGCGAAAGTTCCCGGTTCTAAGGGCATGTATTTATTGTACCTTAGCGAAGAGAGAGGTCCAGATTGGCTCAACATCTTCAATTCCAGCAGCCTTGATCAAGGTCAAGAGCTTATCGGCCTGGGTAAAGTCAGTTTAGCTGATTCCGGTAGGAAATACGCTGTCGCAAGAGGCCATCATACGGTGATATCAACGGAATCATCAGCAAGGATGAGAGCCGCGTAGGAAACTGCAAGTTCGGCGGTAGACATGTTGTTGTTTGTCTGAGGGTAGATGTTAGAATTGTTCACCACCGTTTGGCCATGCCCTTCGCAGTAAAGCAGAGCTCCCACTAAACGGCACACACGTACTTTGGATGGTTTGTTCGAGGAACAGGAGAATCAATCAATTTAACCGCTTGGCCGGAGACTGAGACGTCGAGTTCTGATGGTGGATTGCTATGCGTACCTTTTGTATACTTTGAAGACTATCGAGGTAAAGCCGTGATATTTTTGTGTGTGCCAAGATTGACCAACCGAGAAAAGCCCCGCCAGGCTTTGTGTGCCTCAGGCAATCATTTATGGACCTTGGCATCAACTCGGATACCTTGAACCATGCGGCTTCCAGAATCCGAGGAGGGGAGGCTCTTATCTAAGTTCCCCGCCATCATTGTGCAACTGCAAGTCCAAGACATGCAAAAACACGCAACTAATGTACATCAACCATAACCCCTGAACTACGAGTCCACGAACTTCCCATCTACCCACATTCAACATCACCAAAGAACGCAGAGATATAGAACAGAAAAGATAATCAATTACTGTTGGGAAGTCGACTTGGCGCAATGACCGATACACCGAACCTCCCGCTGTCACTCGATCCTCGAGAGCAGCCCATACTCGAGAGCTTAACTACCATTCGTGAGGATTTAACTCGCCTAAAGCAAGATAGAACAACCTACATAAAATCATCCGATGTGTTGGACCTTTATGACAGAGTGGTGAAGCAAGTCCAACAGCTCAACGAAATTCGAGCCGATAAGCCGCAAGAGCAAAATCGAGGTTAGTGTTTGGCACACTCAAACATTTTAGGAACCAGGCCTGATTAATGACTTTTAGTTGACCGGGTACTGGATGGATGCTTCCAATTGATATCGCTGTTCTTCATGACCATTGGAAGAAACAATGAAGCGCCTGCGGCCTATGCATTGACATCAACAATCAAGCGTCTACTAGATCATTTTACACAGGTAAAACTCTATTCTGCGAAGGATCTCGACCATGTCACACGTACTCTCGAAAACATTCGGCAAATTATGAACAAAGAGTCGGACTATAGCGCAAAGCTCATTACACTCCTTTCTAACAGAGTCGATGTGTGTGACAGCTTATTGCAGAACTTAAAGTCAAAGTTGGGGCGACTCGAAGGTGATTTACCGAAGATACATGAGAAGTTGATCTCTATCCTACGATCCCTGGCACTGGCAAATACACGAACAAAGGTATGTTTACGTTAACTAAGGTGTTGGAGATCTCGATACTGATCTAGATGGAATAGTTTTCGACTACCGAAGTCACCAAATTGCGAGAACAAGCGGATGAAATTGCCGCCAAGCAAGTCGACGGCAAATTTGTTGCAGAAGATGGATCAGCACCTGGTGGAAATGAAGAGGTTTCTGACCTTTTGAAGCTCGTCATGGCTTGGTCTGATATAGTGCTTGAAAGGTAACAATCCTTCTCGAATTTCACAGATTCGAGTTTGCTAACTCATAGCGCAGAAAAGGCGTCATACCTGAAGCATTTCAATCGCAGTACAAGGAACTGGTTGACATTAGAAATTCTCTCGAAAGATTGTCCTTAACACAAGCTTGGTCGCTACGTGAAACTGATCTTTATGATTTCCAAAGACAACTTGATAGGATTGATGAAAGCCGCATTGACTATAATTTTGTTGATAAAGACGGCAACTTCGCTGATTTATACGTCCAGCGGGTAAGATTTTGACATTACCTTAAACACTCTACATCCAGGAATTTGTTGCTGACTTCACAGACGTTATTGTACCTCATTCGACGGAGTTACGGATATATTTATTACCTTATGGTCTCATCGGAACCTGTATCTGAAGCTTTACTGCCGATCTACAATCAACTTCAAACACTAAAACGATGTCTCGTAGAGGTACAGAATTCGGGTGGTGTCAGTTCAGCGAGAGAGCTCTACCCATATAACATGAAGCTCAATTCGATTGATAATATGCGAGTAGATGGGAAATTCACAGTTGGAGGCGACATACCTGAAGGCCAAGGGAGTGTGAACGATCTTCTCTCAGAATGCTATGAAATAGCTTATGAACTTCAAGTGGCAACGGCAACTGAGTCTGAGACTGACTGAAGAACGCAAGATAATTTTGACTACGGAGTGGTAATGGTCTTGCGAATGGAGTTGCGGTATTTTATTTGACTTCTTACTGGCATGTTATTGTTGTAAGATATCCATAGCTTCTGAAAGGCTTGAGAGCAATGTATGCTCGCACCGCAGGATGCAATTAGAGGACCGGTTGTAGAACAACTTTGGAGAGGTGTTTCAGGCAGTGGCTTCAGGTGGAAACGGAATATAACTAAAAGCTCAATTTTGGCTCTTGGCTAAAACTAATCTAAATATGAGACACACTTCTAAGCTCCACAGCATATAGGTGTTTCAATACAATCTGTTTCCCTCGGCACGTGATAATTAATATATTGCCAAGACAATTAACGCGATTTGGTCGCGCCTCGCGCAAACCCGCGCTGTGCCTTTGCAACATCGAACTCATATACACCAATTTTGCCTACCAAACAAGAGGACGGCCACAACCAATCTTGCAAGATGTTTACCACCTACCCGACTCCAACTCACAAATTGCGTACCCAATATTACACACCCGTACAATCCTCCCCGCTCTCATCCTCTCCCCTTCGACAATCTCCTAGCCCGCTTTCCTTACGCCACTATAATATTTCTTCACCAGTCTTTGAGTCTATGTTAAGTCCTACACCTACACCGAAGAAGCTCTCTCCGACACACACAACACCAACCACCTCGGTTGGCATCTCTGCAGATGGCTCTACGACATCTGCGAAGAGAGAAAGCGCGTTCAGTAGGAGGCGGAGCAAGCCGAATCCCTTAATGCATCGCGATGGAGAGGAAGGGAGAGAGACGAGACGGAAATTGTTTCTGAAGAAGGTTAAAGAGGGAAGTGAAGAGAAAAGATGGCAGAAAAGGGGCGGCGACGATGAAATGATGCGCACGATTTTCATGCTTGAGCAGAGGAGGGAGACGGAGCGGAGAAGAAGAGAGGCGGCAATGGAGGAGATGTCGGGTTTTGAGGAGCTGGAGATTCAGGATGAAGTAGAGGTAGATTTTGACGCTGTGAGGAGAGAGGAGGAGGAGCTGGAGGTTTTGATGCGGGAGAGAGAACATGAGATGGATTTAGCTGGGGATCGGGAGACACTATACGGCAGTGACGACGAAGATTATGATGACCTTTTCATGGATGTCATAAAAGAAGAGATGAGGGCTTCAGGTCACCACCAGTCACAAGACGAGCCCGAAGGTGTGGCGGATGCAGAGGCAGATTTGATGGATATGTCATAGTCTTAGCCAGGGCGAAGGATGAGGCCCATACTGGCGTTATGCTCCAGTTTGCAAAACCCTGTGCTCAATTTTTTTTTTAGCGATGGCGTTGGGTTGCTTATTGGGTTTACCAGCAGAACCATCAGAGAAGCATGGTAGAAGGCTTTTAAGTCTAGTCTTTAGTGATGTATGTATAAGATATTTAATTTGTTCGAAAGCAATTCGGAAGCACAGCCATTCTAGAAAAACTTGTGGTTTATTTCTCTACTCGTATTTAACATTCATGCACTACAGCAAACCTCGACGCTCCATAGTACTATAAAGTGATTGCAGAATGCTCTTTATTCTGGTTCAGAGAGATTGTATTTCATGACTACAATTTTTGGTCGTCTGGATCTTTGATTTCCCTCCCAAATCCAAACTCCGTGCTCCTCTACTAGTTTGGAAATAATTGGGTATATAAACATCAGAGCACATACTTGTATCACAAACAAAACTTGATTGATCTTTATTGCTGAGCACATCCCTCTTCCGGAGCTCCAAATGCTTCCTGTGCAGCAGCCCTGTATATGGTCAGTAAAACAATTCTGAGGAATTATAATTAAAGCAATTCAAACCAAGCTAAGAAAGCGGGATGCACGTCTTGAAGGAGCAAAGTTAGGAAAGCAACTTACATATCTCCGACTAAATCAGGTGGGGGAGATCCAGCAGCTTGCATCTGGAATATGTTAGTGAGCTTACAAGGTACATGCGGCTATGAAACTTACGTTCTGCATTCTTTCCACAATATATTCTCTATCCTTCGCGTTATCATCCGAATACCCATCAGCCTCGAATCTTCCTACAATCTCTCGGACAAATTTTTGTTGCTCAGTGTACCTCTTCATATCCTCCTCAGGTACCTTACCTTTGTTTTTAGTCATCCAGTCGGGGAATTTGTCGTGTAATTCCTTCATTGGCTCATATAGAATTTCCTTGTTCGTCAACTGCTCCATCATACCTAATAACATCTTTGAGAAATCTTCTTCTGACCCTTCACCACCATCCATCCCAGAGGCAGCCATGGCCTTCATCATTTCAGCAAGGAGGTCATCTTCGTTCGCTGTTGACGCGGTTGCAGTTGCATTACTGTCTGAAGCTTTCATGCGCTCCATAGTCTTTTTGATCGTTTCTTGGAAACTCTCCTCTCCTACTGCCGACCCAGGTACAGACTCACTCTTGACACCCTTAACACTAGACTCTGTAGGCTTTGTCGTAGTGGCTACAGAGGGAGCACTTATACCGGCAGCCCCTCCTGGAGCAGTAGCCCCACCAAATTCTTTGAGCATGCTCTCAAATTGCGCCTGCATATCTGGTGATGATTCCAGTTCGCCAAGGAGATCCTTCATACCGGCTTGTAGCTGCGCAGCAAAGTCCTCATCGGAAACACCTTCAGGAATGCCGGGGTCGGCATCCCCTTTGTCTGGAATTGAGGGAATCAAAGTGGCATTTTGTTCTGGCTTAGAAGGTACAAACTCATCAAGCATATCTATGGTAATATTAATTATGTATACGGACAGGATATGGCGGGATACACAAACCATCTAGATCATCTAAATCATCCTCATCTGGATCCGGGACATCTTCCACTGCTACTGGTACATTTGTAGAATCTTCAAGTATCGATGCTGGTGGAGAAGCCAGAGGTGCTGTTTCTGTTGGTATTGCTGCTTCAGGTATTGATCTCTTTGCTTCTGGGTCTTCTATCTTTGAGTCAATCTGCACTGCACTCTTCTCTTCCGTCTTTGTATCCATGGTGGTGGTGTGTGAAGATTGCTTGCTATGGGAAACTTCGGCTTGTGACAGATTACCCCTCCAAGAACAATATGGGGTTCACCTTGATGACGTGCCGGCTGAAAGAACGTGTCTCCTGTTCTTTTAGGGCCAAAAAGTATATAATAATGTAGTGTTGCCACAAATCGGGTTTGAAGTTACTGATTCTGGAATATAACGAGTTGGGGAGAAGACACTGTTGTGATATCAATTTGTCGGCTTTCAAGGCCTCGGTCCAGTGCTTCAGATCCCTTTTCGCGTGGAACCTTGTCCCGCCTCAAGCGGCCGCAATGCCCTGTTGATCTTCTTCTTCTTCCTTCAATAAGCCAAGCCTGATTTGATTCACCCACCATCAAAACCCAACCCACTTCAGCCTCATCAAGACGACTTTGCAGCCTGGTCACCACTTCACCTCAAATTCAGTTTCTCATTACTCTACTTCTGGAAAAAAGCACCAGAAGGACCAACCTTTCGTTATTCATCCTCGCGAAACCAAAGACCCTACCAACCAAAGCCTGTGCATCTACAAACCACTACTCCCATCGCTCTCGAGCTACCAACAACCTAGCCTCGAAATCTGTGGTCGGTGGCCACTTTACCAAGATGGCGCTTTGCATGAACAGACTCAACGAGGAACGAAAACAATGGCGCAGAGATCATCCTTTCGGTTTCTACGCCAAACCCCAACGTAATGTGCAGGGAGTCCTTGACCTCAAGGTTTGGGAGTGCGGCATTCCAGGCAAGGAGAAGACTTTGTGGGAGGGGGGATTGTTCAAATTGAGTGTGATATTTCCAGACGGTGAGTTTCTTCAGATATGAGATTATCCACCGTTTACTGACTTCAGCCATAGAGTATCCAACCAAGCCACCAAAGTGTACGGTATCTGATCTGCTATGCACAGTAATTCCAGCTAACAAAACCTAGGCAAGTTTACGCCGCCACTTTTTCACCCTAATGTCTACCCTTCTGGCACTGTTTGTTTGTCGATTCTGAACGAAGAAGAGGGCTGGAAACCAGCGATCACTATCAAGCAAATCTTGCTCGGCGTCCAAGATCTACTTGATGACCCAAATCCTGACTCTCCTGCCCAGGCCGATGCATATAATCTGTTTAAGAAGGACCGAGCGGCATATGAGGCGAAGGTCAAGCGCATTGTGCGTGACAACCCTGCACCCTAAAAAGCATGCAGTCGGACGAGGCATAAATCTAAGCAGCATTGGAGTTGGCGTCGGGAAGGGCTTTGTACGTTATTGCAAGGTTGGATGAGGTTCAAAGGGGCTTTATGGTACAGCGTTCTAAAGCCTTTTTATTGAGAACACAGTACACCCTATGGTACATGTTCAAGTCGACTCTATCAAAGTATGAATATGAGTTGAAGGTGGCGCAAGTGTGTCTCTTGCTCAAAGAAGATGACCCGTACACCTTTGCTTCTAGTCCCAAATCTATCCATACAACGGTGTACACCATTTAAATGGTAGATAGCAATAAATCGGCTTGATCCGAGACTTGAGTCCCCTTGCAAATTCTTATGCTTTTTCACAACACTTGTTTCCATGCTTGGCTTTCAGTTTGTGGCTGAAGGGCCGTCGATTAAGTGTGCAAGGTTATACGCACAAGGTTACACAACACTGTAGTCTTCTACCAAGGGGTTTTATACAAGTTGCCGTTCTTGCTATTCAAATCTTAAACACTCAAGGGGTTTGGCCTACATACAAAAGCTCAAGAGCAGCTCGGTAAACTTACATATCTTGCAAACATTTGGCAAGCATTTCCCACTTGGCACGTGCCCAACAACGATCATGAGCCTGCTGTCCTATATGATATCTGTACCTATAAGCACTGTACATGGGGATACTAAGCATACTTACGTACGCATACCTTGAAATGAAGTTTTGCCGTCTCAATAGCCTTCCAGCCCTTATCGGGTATCAGTAGTAGCCCCACCTGCCGAGATCGGGACGGGAACGATGACTCCCCCACCACAGAAATATTAATGTCGAGTCGCCCATCCAGAGCTTAAATAATACAACTATTAAATCACTTCATTTGACCTCACTTGTTGAAGTATACAGAGCTTCACCAGTATCTATTGAAGAATAAGGTCGTGCCGCTCACATCGACCAGAACTCGACTTCGGCTTTCTTTAGCTCTCCTCAACTCTGTCACCATGTGTGGTATTGTGGGATGCCACCATGTTCCTGATGCGAAGGCTTTCAAGCCTACTGCTTTAAAAATGGTAAAGCAGTGTAGACATCGTGGTCCAGATTGGTCTGGATCCTATGTTGCGAACTCGACTAGTATGTACTATGCGAGAGACTGGCAGAACCAGTCAAGCAACTTGTGACTAACATCCAACAGTTCTTGCTCATGAACGTTTGAGCATCGTGGGAGTTGACTCTGGCGCCCAACCTCTTACCAATGAGGATGAGAGCATTGCTCTAGCTGTCAATGGAGAGATTTACAACCACAGAGTCATCCGCAAAGGACTCACGGCTCCATATCACTTCAAAACACACTCGGATTGTGAAGTCATCATTCCACTTGTGAGTAAAAGCTTTGCGCAAATGCAGCTGGATTGCTTACCTTGCGATAGTACATGGAATATGGCATTGATGCTCCTTCACACCTTGATGGCATGTTTTCCTTCGTGCTCTACGATAAAGCCCAGGACCGAACTATTGCCGCACGAGATCCTATTGGTGTTACCAGCTTCTATCAAGGGTGGTCAAGCAAGATGGAAGGAGCTACATTCTTTGCTTCTGAACTGAAATGTTTACAATCCGTATGCGATAAAATCATTTCTTTCCCACCCGGACATGTATATGACTCAAAAACGGACAAAACGACAAGATATTTCCAACCTTCATGGTGGGACCCTGCGAAGGTTCCCACAACGCCAATTGACTACAAGCTTCTCCGAGAAACATTTGAAAGGGCTGTCCGGAAAAGACTTATGGCCGAGGTTCCATATGGTGTATTGTTATCCGGTGGTCTTGATTCGAGTCTCGTTGCTTCCATTGCTCAGCGAGAAACTCTACGACTGAAAGCTGCTGCTCTTGAGCAAGGGATTACCGAAGAAAGTGAGCAGAACGAGGACAAGGGAGAAGGACTCGTAGGTATTGACGATGATAACAAACTTTCTACCTTGACATACCTACCACAACTCAACTCCTTCTCTATTGGTCTTCCTGGATCCCCTGATACCAAGGCAGCTAAAGAGGTAGCCAAATTCCTTGGAACCAAGCACCATGACATGACTTTCACCATCGATGATGGTCTTAACGCACTCTCAGATGTTATTTACCACCTGGAAACCTACGATGTAACCACGATTCGTGCCTCTACTCCTATGTTTTTGCTTTCACGCAAAATCAAGGCTATGGGAGTCAAGATGGTACTGAGTGGAGAAGGTAGTGATGAGATGTTCGGAGGTTACCTATACTTTCACGCAGCTCCATCAAAGGCAGCGTTCCACGAGGAGACTATTCGCAGAATCAAAAACTTACACTTATTTGATAACTTGAGAGCCAACAAATCCACTTCAGCATGGGGTCTCGAAGCTCGTGTCCCTTTCCTAGATAAAGAAGTACGTTTTAAACTTCTGATCTGCTAATGAAAAAGAGACTAACAGAGGTTACAGTTTCTTGAAGTGGCAATGAACATTGACCCAGAAGAGAAATTAATCACCAAAGAGAGGATGGAGAAATACATTCTACGAAAGGCATTTGATGTCTCTGATGAGCCTGGTGCCAAGCCATATCTCCCAGATCACATCCTTTACAGACAGAAGGAGCAATTTAGTGATGGGGTTGGCTACGGATGGATTGATGCTCTGAAAGACAACGCTGAATTACATGTGACGGATGAAATGATGAAGAACCCAAAGCCAGAGTGGGGAGCCGACATTCCTGACTCCAAAGAAGCGTTAGTGCCACTTTCACTCAGGTCGCCTTAACATACACTGATTGGAATATAGCTACTGGTATCGAACAATGTTTGATGAGCACTTCCCACCGCATTGTGCGGAGACAGTCACCAGATGGACTCCCACATGGTCCAACCAAACTGACCCAAGTGGCAGGTAAGTAGTCCTACTTGAACATTTCTGGGCGTGTTCGCTAACCTATGAATAGAGCAATTGGAATCCACAACCAGAAATATGATGATAAGGAATAGATACGGCTGATAGACTACCTCTTGCGTCTCCTTCCCAATACAATTGATATGATCCTTCCTACCCTTGTAATGGAGTTAGAATCTAAGGCCTTGCATTTACCCCGTGTATTAATCAATGTGCATGTAGCACAATCCCATAGATAACATATTAAATATAGAAGAGAGTTTCGAAAAAGAACAGCTGTTCCAGTTTCAATTATTGGTAGTCACAGTTTTTTATTTAATTGGTTCCATTTAGGAAAAAAGGGTTGATTGAATCTTGTCGCATGCTTCAATCTATGCGTGTACATTTGAGTCCATAGCTTCTTCCTCCGATCTGTATATACGGTGAATCAAAAGAGGATATTGGAGAAATGTTGTTCCACATTCATGCCGGAAAGCGAGCACGTGGAGGACCCCTGCCCGGAACTCATGTCGGCCCGTAAATCCAATTTCCTCTCGACTCAGAGTGTTGCTGAAACCTCACAACCGTAATAACCCAAACCATTTCCACATCACAACTTCCATTCACAGCTCTCATAATACCAAAAAGATGTCTATTCCAGCATTCACCGATGTGGCCAAGGCCTCAAATGATGTAAGTACCTTCATTACACCTCTAGTAAATGGTCAGAATGACTTGCTAACCAAACCCCCAGCTCTTGAACAAGGACTTCTACCACGCATCGTAGGTTTCCCAATTATGCTTTGAACCATCCTAATTGTTCCGACTAGATCTGCTGCCATTGAGGTCAAGAGCAACACACCAAACAACGTTGCCTTCAAGGTTACTGGAAAGTCGACACATGAGGGATCCACGGGTGGTTTGGTAGGGACACAAATTACGAAATAGGATGGACTGCGAATGCTGATTTAAAACTTGTGTTATAGCTCGAGGCCAAGTACGCTGATAAGCCATCTGGTAAATATTTAGATCTCATAACTTGTCTATACTCTCCTATCTACCAATCCCCCTTCCAAACCCGTTGCTTCCTATCTCTCCGGGGAACTCTTCGAGAAATCAATGAAGTAGCACTTATTTACACAACGTTTACAGGAGTTACTGTCACCCAATCCTGGAACACCGTCAATGCTCTCGACACCAAGATTGAGCTCAACGACACCATTGCCAAGGGTTTGAAGGCTGAGATTCTTGGTTCTTTCCTCCCCCAGACCCAAGCCAAGGGTGGAAAGTTCAACTTGCACTTCAAACAACCTAACTTGCACGCCCGTGCTTTCTTCGACCTCCTTAAGGGCCCAACTGCCAACATCGATGCTGTTATCGGCCAGGATGGTTTCTTGGTTGGAGCATCTGCCGGTTACAGCGTTGAAAAGGCTGCCATCACTGGTTACGCCGCCGCCATTGGATACACCACCAGAGAGTACACTGCTTCGGTCACTGCTGCCAGCAACTTGAGCGTCTTCTCTGCTGCTTATTACCACAAGGTCAACTCACAAGTTGAGGCTGGTGCTAAGGCTACCTGGGACTCCAAGAGCGCAAACCAAGTCGGTCTTGAGGTTGCTACCAAGTACAGACTCGACCCTGTATCTTTCGCCAAGGTAAGTTCATTTGTCTTCAAACCGTGAGAAGATTACACTAACAGATTGAAATCAGGCAAAGATCAACGATCGTGGTGTCGCAGCTGTTGCCTACAACGTGCTCCTCCGACCTGGTGTCACTCTCGGTCTCGGCGCCTCATTTGATACCCAGAAGCTCAGCCAAGCCACCCACAAGATTGGTACCAGCTTCACTTTCGAGGGATAGATACCTCACCTACCTATGTAATTCTTAGAGTGTAATAGGACATGATGGAAGATGAACGGTTTATGAGACTTTTTCTGGTTTGAGCATTAGATTCTGCGAAAGATGGACTTGGATGTAGATTAGATGACTTGGTCACTCATCGCAGGAGTGTTTTATAGCTCTCTTCAGATTAATTTCCCCGAAACTCCTTCTATCCTGCTTGCCTTTAAAACATCATCGCTGTGTTTGCAGTATTCAACTGTAATGAACCGGGATTACCTTTCTTCCCTTTTCCCAGTTCTAGTAAGCCTCTCTAATAGAAACCCTGGCACCCAGACCGTCAATCCGACAACAGCCGTGACCAGTAAAAACTGGCCCATAAGTCCTGAGCTTCTCGCATCACTGTTCACCCTCTCTTCACCACTTGTCCTTCGCTGCTGCCTTCTCCTCTCTGCTTGAATCCCCTCATGAGTCCGGAAATGCCCTTGTTTATCGAAATGTGGGACATCATTACCATGTCCCCAGGGCTGCTGTCCTGGACCCATTCCTCCCATCCCACCACCAACAGATTCCTCAAAGTTGGATTTCTCGGCACCTGGTGCCCCATTTCCTTGCGCTTCGGCTCTTTTCTCACCATGGCTTCCCCATCCTCCATTACGATAGAAACTGGTTGGTGGGCCACGGAATTGGGTCCTTCGGTTGCTGAGGCCACTGGCTGGTCGCCCTCCTACAGGCCCCGACGAAGAATATGAGCCACGCTGGGGTGGGTGATTGGGGTGGCTTTGGGGATGATGTCGGTTGACTCGTAAAACATCGCGATCGTAAGCGTGACGTTTGGCTGGTATGCTGAGCGTTGCGTATGCTTCACTGATCTTAACGAAGCGTTCTGAGGCGCTTGGATCGTTCGGATTTCGATCTGGGTGGTGAGCTTTGGAGAGAGCATAAAATGACCTGGGTTATATTAGCTGAGTTCGTATAGAATGGTAAACTGGAAGCGTACTTCTTAACATCTTTAGGAGCAGCGTTGGGTGGCAAGTTTAAAGTCTCATAATGATTCGGGCTACCTTGCCAGCGAGAAGCGCTGGTATGGAAACTGGTAAGTTGCCATCGTCGAAGCGTTAGAGTTGTTCTGTTGCTGCCAGAAATAAGATGTGGAGAGCGGAGTGGCATTCCTCATCCTGGTATCGTCTTCTTAGCACCAGACGACAATAAGATAACACTTTTCAAAGTTCAATTGGGAATTTGTAGAGAAAGATGAGCAAAGGAATTGAGGCTAGAAGATGGCGACGTCAACACTGCATGGTACCCGCTTCGGCGATAAAAACATGGAGGGGTACACGACAGGGTCAACGGCAAAACTCTTTGAAGATTTGATGCGAGATCAACTCTCACGAAGATTCCTCAATCCTAACACTGCCTGACTGGGGCTTCGGAACGCTCAGAATCGAATCTTTTCGGATTTTGGACAATACTTGCACACAAAATTATCCATCGGACAGAGTCGATCTCTACGTATTCAAGATGGCTGCACAGGCTACTGAGGCGTTAGCCAACCTCAAGGGTGAGTCTCCTGTGCAACTCGACGCTTTTTTTTAAAATTAGCTGAGCAAGATATAGTTAAGGATCCCGAAGCAATTGAAGCATCTGCAGCCGCAGCGACAGCTAATGGAAACGGCACAAAAGCGGAAGCAGAAGACTCGGACGATGATGAAGATGACAAGGCTCCTGGAGAAGGTGGTACTGAAGGAGGGGGCAAGAAGAAGAGAAAGAGGAAGCGCAAGCCAAAGAAGGCTGGCGGAGCTGCAGCACTTGCTACAAAGCAGAGTTCACCACCTAGGGTCCTCTTATCGAATTTATATCCTAGCGGGGAATACCCTGTGGGCCAGGAAGTAGAGTACCGAGATGAAAACTTGTACAGAACGACAAATGAGGAAAAGAGAGCTTTGGATCGTGCGAACAATGATTTCTTGCAGGAGTACCGGTACGGAGCAGAGGTTCACAGACAGGTCAGGCAATGGGCTGCGCAGAACATCAAGCCTGGGCAGAGCTTGACTGAAATAGCAGAGGGGATTGAGGATAGTGTGCGGGCTTTGACTGGTCACCAGGGTCTGGAAGAGGGTGATAATATTAAGGGTGGTGTTGCATTCCCTACTGGTGTCAACTTAGACCATATTGCCGCACATTACAGCCCAAATGCAGGAAATAAGACACTCTTAGCGAAAGAGAATGTCATGAAGGTCGATTTTGGTGTGCACATCAATGGCAGAATTGTAGACAGTGCCTTTACAATGTCATTCGATCCAATGTACGACAATTTATTGGAGGCGGTCAAAGAAGCTACCAATACGGGCATCAAAGAGGCTGGTATCGATGTTAGGATGTCAGACATTGGAGCTGCTATTCAAGAGACCATGGAGAGTTATGAATGTGAGATCAATGGTACGACTTACCCCGTGAAGTGCATCCGGAACTTGAATGGTCACGATATTCAACAGTGGAAAATCCATGGTGGAAAGAGTGTTCCGATTGTGAAAGGTAATGACCAAACAAAAATGGAGGAAGGCGAGACGTTCGCCATTGAAACTTTCGGCAGTACTGGAAATGGATATGTTCGAGACGATGTAAGTCATGATAAAACTAGGACGGAAACATCTACTGACTTTACGCAAGTACGAAACCTCACATTACGCAAAGAGACAGGATGCACCTAAATCAAGACCAAATCTTGCTTCTGCACAAAAGCTTCTAGGGGTCATTAACAAGAATTTTGGCACATTGCCGTTTTGTAGGAGATATCTGGATAGGTTGGGCCAAGAAAAATATTTGCTAGGGGTAAGAAAATTAATCACACATTTGAATACAGAGTACTAATAAGCAATAGCTGAACCAGTTGGTCCAGCAAGGCTATGTGGAGGATTATCCTCCTCTAGTAGACAAGAAGGGCTCGTATACTGCTCAATTTGAACACGTAAGTCTATTCATGCACTGGACGAGCTATTACTGACCCTCACAGACCATTTTGCTACGACCAAATGTCAAGGAGGTAATCAGTCGCGGGGATGATTATTGAGTTGATGTGCTCTAAAATTTATGATGCATAAACAAAAGTAAACTCGACATGGCGCAGATTATCGCTTTCAAGGAACGTACATTGTGCGTAGTAAACCTCATGAATAAAACAAATAAAAACGGCCGATATTGATTACATTGACGTAAACATTTCGTGAAATTTCTAGCCAGTCAACCAGTGTGCTGGAATCGTGGCAAACTAGCATTTAGAATTCCGTTGTCAAAGATGCTATTTGTGAATTTTTATTTAGTTTTCTGCTTTCAAAAGTTGTATCACATTTTTAAACGTTGATATCGTGAGAAGTCTTTAAGACCATGGTAGGAAAAGGAGAAGATCATTACTTTTGCCAAATTTCGCATACCTTTTAATCAGTGGCGATGATTCACTAGTTAGCAACTCGAGTACTTGAAACTCAGCTTAGCTACAAAGAAGTCATAGGTAGAGTGACACATGTTTATTCGTCTCCCAAAATCAAAGGTGAAGTTCACCTAAGCGAAGCCCGTGGTGGATCCTCACCATTCCATTGATCCAATCCTGGAGCATTCGCCCCTGAACGCCACAGCTTAAACTAAAACCCGCAGAGAGTTTGTGGAACGTTTTCGACTTTGGCATCGACTTCAACATTCTACCTTTGAGGTCCTTTTGTTGTTATTGCCGTAGCCCATAACTTAACATCAGAGCGTCACAATGGCCGCCGGGACCTCTACTGTCACTACTTCCTCGCAGTCTTCAAGTAGCAATGCTGCGCTCCGGCCAAAGTCTTCGCCTTCTCCCCCACCACTAGAGACCAAGGAGCATGACTTCTTCTGGACCTATACAGAGGAGCCTCATCGAACACGTAGAATGGCCATCATAAAAGCTCATCCCGAAGTTACGAAACTTTGCGGGCCGGAACCTCTGACGAAATACGTTGTTCTAGGCGTTGTGTCGCTACAAGTAGCTACAGCATACCTTCTTCGAAATACACCTTTCTTTTCCTGGACATTCTTCCTGACAGCATATATAATTGGTGCAACTGCCAACCAAAACCTTTTTCTAGCAATACACGAAATAAGTCATAATTTGGCTTTCCGCAGCCCTGCGTTGAACAGAGCCATTGCGATTTTCGCCAATCTTCCAATTGGCATACCTTATAGCGCATCTTTCAGAGTAAGATAATGACATCCAGGAGGGCGACTACGTGCTAACTATGTTAGCCATACCATCTCACTCATCATAAATCACTTGGTGTAGACGGACTTGATACCGATCTTCCAACCGCATTCGAGGCCATTTTCCTAGATTCTCTTGCTGGGAAAGCTTTCTTCTGCACATTTCAAATCCTTTTTTATGCAATTCGGCCGGTCTTCGTCTATGCTGTTCCTTTCACTTCAATTCACTTCATAAACATCGCCGTCCAGATTCTCTTCGACATCTTCCTCGTCAAATATGCGAGCTTCCACTCTCTATATTACTTCATTCTCTCCTCCTTCCTCGCAGGCTCGCTCCATCCCTGTGCTGGACACTTCATCGCCGAACACTACGTTTTCGAGAAGCTCGGGGCCGAAGCTAAAGATCCCCTCACCAACACTCATATCCCAGAGACCTTCTCCTACTATGGTCCCCTCAATATTTTGACATACAATGTCGGGTTACATAACGAGCACCACGATTTCCCAGCTATTCCATGGACCAGACTACCAAAGCTGCGACAGATCGCAAGCGAATTTTATGCAGATTTGCCAACACATAATAGTTGGGTTTATGTCATATGGCAGTTTATTTGGGACAAGGATGTGGGCATGACCTGTAGGGTTAAGCGGAAGGATGGAGGTAGAAAGGTTGGTGCTTGGACACAGAACGAGATACAGGCATAGACATAGAGTAAATTTGATAGCTGTATATATTAATGAGTAAGGAATGACACATCAGAACTTATCAATGTGAAGTACTAAATTTGATAGACATTCGTCTCATAATAATTAGCGATACTTGAATGATATGTGAGCTACAGTGTATTCTGGAAATAGAACAGAAACTCTAGGTATCACCTAAAGCAGAGGATGTTACTCAAGAGAATGGAGAGTCAAACAGATGGTGAAGAAAGTTGAGTCAAAGGTCAGTATTTTAATGTCCAAAACGTTTCCTTAGAAACAACATGTATCAATTTATTTGGATCTACCTGGCATGAATAATTTTTAGAAGTTAGATCACATAAGTAGGCGTTTACAAAGTGCGAGCCTATTTCTTGAATCAAGGAGATCTATATGTGCAGCTGTACCTTATGATGCGCTCAAGCCTGATGACATGGTGAACTAATCTTCACTTGATCATAATGACTTGGAAATGTTGATATCATTTAAAAGCCTGGCCTGGCGGTACTGCTTTCAATATATACTCCCGCCAAATACAACATCATGTTGCCACCCTTGGGAAAAGTCTCCCAGCCAGTTTTGACGTCCTCTATCATAGGCACGATGATCTGGTACCTCTGGTGTACTATAAGCACATGTGCTTAGCCCAAATGAAGAGCCCACCCAACTCCGTATGAATGCCAACCAAGCCGGAAATCCATGGCATACCATCACATCTATGGACTCCAATCCCATGAGTGTCATAAGGCCTGCCCTACTTGACGATTAACACTGCTGAGGGTACTAATCCGGCCTCTTTTAATGTCTTTCCAAAGTCAACGCTTCCAGAAAAGGTCTTCTTTGGATATGTCATGGTAAAGGACTCAACCGGAGCACCACCCTCTGCCTCTATGGCTTGTCCGACTTCAAACAGTGTGGTGTCAACTGGAAACGTCTTCTGGAAGGTACCGTGGGGAGCTTGTAAACGGAGACGGGTCTCGGTGGCAGGTGGCCTAGGTCCAGATGAGCTGGCCACTGGTGCAGCAGCCACAGGTTCGGGAGCTGGAGCTCGACCTTCTCGCTCGGCTTTTACTCTCTCTGCCTTTATTCTACGGTCCTCTTTGTCTGCCGCAATTTTGTCCTTTATTTTCTGTTTTGCAAGTGCGTCAGCCTGCTTCTCCTTCCGTTTATCCGCAGCAGCTTTCATCTGTTCCTTCTTGGCCATGTCCTCCTTGATATCTTGAATCTCTTTGGTCGACTTCAGACGGATCTTTTCATTCTTCTTAGCCTCTTCCTTGTCAATCACTGCCTGCTTAGCCTTTCTAGCAGCAGCCAGAGCCCGTAACTCTTCCAGTTTCTCCTTCTTTTCTGCCTCGGTCAGTGGAGCGATAGTTTCTGTGGACTCAGAGAAGTTGGCGTGCTCAGTACGTTCTCCATGGGCTTGAGCTTGTGCCATGCTACGGAACTTTTTGCCACAGTCATCACAAACTAGCGACTGTGCTACTTCTCCATCTTTGAGAGGGGCAGCTTCGATTGACGGGTTGTCCTCGTCCTTAACTTCGGCTGCTGATGTTGCGTTGATGTCATCGATAGACTTGTCTTGGTTGTCTTCTAACCATTGTAAAGCACCCTGTAACCCACCGCTCTTCTTAACCGCTATTTCTGCTCGCTCTTTATCAAACCCCATGTCCAGAAGGACAGCAAGATCAGTTTGTGCCATGGTTCTCTTGGGGTGAGCTGATTTGGTTTATGGTGAGGTAAGTGTCAAAGAGGGGTTGCTTAAACCAGTGGGCTGAAAATGAACGGAATTTATTGCGTCTCCCGAAATTTAATTATTGAGGATTTGATCTGTGATATGTAAGTTGGAAAAACTGATCCAAAGTCAAACGAGAAGAACTTATAAAGCAGACGTGTAGCTATGTTACCTAAGGTACTAAGTACTTAGTAGTACAGCAATCCACGCGATTGGTGATATCTGCTTGGCGGGGGAAGTCTAACAGGACACTTAGGTAAGCAGAAGCGACATTCACTCTAATAATTGAGTTGCTACTAGATTTGAATATTAGTATTACACCAAACCTAATAAATCGGATCAACTAGAAGAGGCCAACCTGTTGTGGAAAATACTTGGGTTCCTAGGCTTAGACTGTACTGAATAGATCGAACACAAAGGGTAATCTATCTGATCGTCTGCTTTGACGGTTCAGATTTAGAACAAAACTAAAGATTTGAAAATGATAGAAAGGGGCCATCTATTATTTATTTAAACTACTCAACTGCTAAGTTTAGACTTTACATAACAGATCGTAACTATAAAAATAGGTCAGGCTTTTATACTATTATAATCTTGAATGCTAGGTTTAAATTTTACCTGACAAGCCGAAATAATAAAAGGAGGCTGATGTGATGGGTGTATTTAACCTGGAATCTAAAAACACTCAGCACAACCCTACTATTATTGACCATTTTCAAAACTGAAGCTATGTAATATTGGGCATTCTATTAGTCTTGGCTAATTGTCCACCGCGAAAGTGTTCACAGGGGGTGGAACGGAAAAACTTGCTACCGGGCTAGGAATGACATATTCGACCAAAGCTGGCTCGGCCCAGGTGAATCCAAGGATATCCAGATCTGACCAAATCACCATCTAAGACAAGATACATCTGCCACAGTGATTTCTCCAACCTACAACATAATCTGCCTTCTAACGCCCTTGAATTTTGACGACTTTTGGTCTAGAGAGGCTAAGTACCAACAAACAGGTCGCGTTGTATTCGTGCATTGTTCCAAATAGGACTTAGCATACTCTGGTATTACATGTATTCAACAACCATCTAGAGTACCGATAAAGACATATTATCTTTCGCAAGCAATAGCCATGTCTGTCGAGATCGATCCCACGGAGCTTGGCTTCCACCGTACGTGTTCCCAACTGCGTATAAACATTAAGACTACACAGTCGCTGATTGTTCTAGGCCCGTTCACAATGGAAGTCACACAAATTCTGAAGATTAAGAACACGAATCAAAATCCAGTTGCATTCAAGGTACGATCTGCTGAACCTATATGTGTGACACCTCTCGAGCAAAGCTAAATTTCTATTCGCAGGTCAAGACAACGGCACCAAAGCAGTATGTTTTAAGTGCACCACTACCCTTACTATGCTAATATCATAGATATTGTGTCCGACCCAATTCAGGCCGGATCGAGCCAGGGAAAGAAGTAGAAGTTACCGGTAACATGTGCAAAGTACAAATGACTTCTCAGTGCTGACTTGTGCAGTCATTCTTCAGCCATTCAAGCAAGAGCCCGGCCCCGACGTTAAGTGCAGAGATAAATTCCTCGTGCAATCTGTTGCGGTTACGGCAGATAAAGAATTCACAAATATCGGATCTATTGTAGGTCTTGAGCACTACTTGATCTAGAAATATGCTAACTTCAGCAGTGGCAGCATGTTGACGATGCGGAAAGATCTTCTGTGCAGGAAAAGAAGATTCGTGTTGTATACCTCCCAGCAGAAGGGAGCACAATAGCAGCAGCATCGACGCCTCTACGAAACGGCGTCAAGACCGGAGATGATGGCGTAAGTTTCCAACCTCTGGTGAGTTCTTGTCCTAACATGAATAGCACCGAACCCCAGATGCGCCTCCAGCTTATAGTAACCGATCGCCATCTCCTGAGACTTTCACGCCGGATAATCGACCCTCCTACTCTGGCCCAGTCTCCAAATTGAACGATGAGCCACAAGATGCCAAATCTCTTGGTGATGCAAAGGCCTCTGCTACCAACCCCGCTTCTGCTTCTGTTGCAACAAAGCTCCAAAATCTCGCACCTATGTCCTACGATGAAATGAAGGCAAAGCTCGCGGAAGCACAGGCTACCATCGCCAACTATTCACAAGAGGGCGGATTAAAAATGCGTAAGGTAGCACAGGGCGAAACTGGAAATAAAACTGTGGACGGTGTTGCGCATAGGGTACAGGCCGCTCAAGGGGTACCTCTTCAAATCGTAGCCGCCCTTTGTTTGGTTAGCTTTTTGTTAGCCTATCTCTTCTTCTGAGGATATTCAGGTGATGGCGAGCTTTAAGAGTAGTTTGCTTTGATTTCCGGCACTTTGAAGAAGGAGACAAGTTTACAACACATCTACCACGGCCTGTTTCTTCTTAGTATGTAGTATAGCACCAGCGCTTGAGTTTTTTTTCCTTCTTTCGAGCATCCTGCCTCTCAGGTCGGACTACTTGGTAGTCATCTTCGGTCAGCCTGAGTCTCTACTTGGCGAATGTAACAGCTTTACTAGATCAACTCAACGTCCCGCCTGTACTTATTTGTCGTGATTCTGTTCACTATTCTACATTAAAAGCGGTTCTATGGTATATGTAGCGAGGTTTCATTTTATTGTGAAGACCAAAATTCTAAACCTCCCATAATCTAGCACGTATGACGTCTGATAGTTTTGTTCTCTCAAGCAGCTCGTTTGCTCTTTGAAATAATGTGAAATTCAAAAATCTAGATAAGTTCATAGTCTGACACGTCGTCATTAAAGATAAGGGAAGTGAATGCTGATATATACAGATCCGTGTACTGGAGCAACTAGATCAAGTTTGAATCTAGTAAACTATTATATAGCATGCTAAGTTTATCAAGTGGTCGCCAGGCAGGAGGAATCCAGGACGATAAGCCGGAAATTATGTGTAGGCTTTCTGTTTTCCAAAACTTGCATACAAAATAGGATCGATTTGAGTGGGCGATTAATACTTCTTATGTTCTCAAAAACTATGCTTTTGTCGCATTGCAACTTGTCACATGTGGAAAATATTGGCTAACACAGCAAATTTATTGTTTTGTAAGAACATGAACTCCCTTATCAACTTAATCATCAGGGAGTTCTCCAGTGGAAGGCTATAATATACAGCTACAACACACCTAGGATGATAGTACCTACCCCAACTCCAAGCAAACCATACATTCGATTTAAAACAGAACTTCCAGAACGCCGGCTTCTTCGTTCCTAGCCATCAAGTCTTTGTCTCTTCAAGTCACTTCCATCACCAGACCCAACAGTCCCATTTGCGGGTAAATCGTGCAACGGAGCTCTGGTCGGTGGGTACAAATTTCCATCCAACGGCCGCTTCACCGTGGGAGGTTTGTAACCACTGCTTCTATTTCCCATTGGACTACTACCTCCAGGTACTCCTATCCGTCTTGTAGCATCTATTTGTGGATTCAGAACATTCGGCCGTGCTACCGGCACTGCAGGATTAGCTTCAGTGTCGGCCGGCTTGATTACACCAGGAACGTGTTTTTTATGGCGGTTGAGAGGTTTCGTTTTAGTGTGATCTACTCCAGGGGTTTTTGGTATAGATGGAGATTCAGCATGCGGGTTAAATGCCGCAAAATTGGCAGTATTAGGCACCAATGGTTCAGCATTCGAACCTTCGGGTAGGTTCGCTGCTGCTCTCGCTGAGAAGAATCCTTGGCCTGGGGGTGGTAGGTCGGCCGTAGAGTCAGTAGAAGATAGCATGGCTGAATGAGCAGGTGATGACGGTGCTGAAAGAGGAGCAGCGTTCCGAGATGGTTGATTAAGAGCCAATCTTGATGGTTGGTGGAGAATCCGTTGCACGTCCTGCGCTTGAGTTTTCAATGAATTGCCTGTTGCACCATTTGCTCTACCGAAACCACTGGTTGGTGTCTGTGGTTGAGGTGGTGCACCACTCTGAGCTCCTTGAACTGCATTTGGAGGACGCATTTGCTGCTGTGGCTGATTGCTAGAATTGTTTGTAGCTCGAGTTGGGTTCGTTACTGGAAGGGTGGTGGTGCTAACATTTCGCCCACCAGTCTCTAAATGGCGTGAAGCAACTAATGATGCGGGAAGTACTACCTCATCTGGATGCGTATCAGGATCCGGCACGCTGAAGTCAGCTTCATCAAAATCTACTAGTGTCAGCAAATACACAAACTCATTTACGTGGAGAATTCACCTCCAAACTCGTCTTCTAAAGTATCATCGTTATCAAGTCTAGCCCCGGCCCCGAGATTTTGACCAACACTCGGAATGATGACTTGTGTCTTTTCCTCAGCTTTGATCACTTCTTGCTTGATAGCATGGTCTGAGTGCCTATGCAAATTCGATACATCCCATTTCCCAGGTTGTACTTTGATCTTCGTGACCTTTGCCAAATATTCCTTGTCATAAATGCAATTACCAAGGACATTGCCAAAGTTTCTAAGTGCGCGTTTAAGCCCATCAGTTGTTCCCTCCTTTTTGGCTTTCTCAAAAGCTGCTGCCTTCCCTTTGCAATTTTCAATATGGCCGTATCCGATATCCTCATGAAATGTTCCATCTCGTAGTGTTACTCGCATAATAACTGACAGGCCAAGAGAAACCTTAAGCGTAGTTGGGTTCTCATCGACAAAATCGACTTGTATATCCATTATTTGACTGGACCAGCCATTGAACCCGAAGACCTCATTTGCCAGCTGAATGCACTTTTCTGCTGCCACATAGTGAACTTTGCCACCTCCTGGTCCGGATCTTGATGATATGTACTCGGGTCCCAACTGCTTCTCGAGCCGGCTTTGAAGTGTCGCTATTTCTTGGGCTGTATACTCGGATATCCGTGGGGTCTTCTCTTCGAAAGGGTTTGTGATGATCCTCCCCGTATGTTGTTCCCCAGGCCTATATGCATTATTAGCTGTGGGTTTCTAAATACAGCAAGCAAAACTTACGCAGGCATTTCATAAATTACAGGCTCAGCAAATACACGATATTTAGAATTCACATTGGGTGTTGTCTATCTCAGAGCATTGCAGTCGCGTCTATTCATCACAGGAACGGACAACGCGTTACCTGATCGCCAGTTCACGAGGTGCTTCACATGTCACGTGTTATAGGCCCATATTTATCAAGTCTCTACTTAGGTAAACCATTTAGTCGAGAACATTACTTTTTATCTATATGATCCTAGAAATGCAAAACACTTTTCCCATACTGAAATTTCCTATAGAAAACGAATAGATAACGTAGTTACGTCAGAAGGCCTAGATAATTGGATTGTTAAAGAAGGAGTAATTAGTACATCACTCAGATGTATACAGAATACTGGGATGACAAGTCGACCTTCACAAACCTTCACATGTGAGGACAAGCGTGCTGCAACTCTCAAATTTGGAATCAGATATTCGTATTTATCTAGACTACCATTGCCTCTGTTAACAAAAAACGAGTGTACGCCTGAAAGTGTTGTGACCTTTGCAGTGCCCCAAATACATCAATCCCGAACCTGGGCTGAACTCCAAACATGCTAAAAAGAGCCTCGAGTCAAAGAAGAATTGTCATTAGCTTCATAGTGCTGCCAACTGGCTATGCATCTCAACAAAAAAAACGCCATTGTGATGAGCCCCGTCTAAAGACCTGGTAACCCCATATAACAATCTTCCTTTAACATATGTACGGAGAATAACCAGTCTGCATGAGTGTGGTTTACCAGAGACCTACGCGGACACTTTGATTTGTGCCATATGTCCCTGAAAACAACTGGTTGCGAATCGATCGTGGGTCCTCCGAGCTTTCAGAGTTACCTCCCATCCATCCCAGGCCTGATCCCAAGCCCTGGACAGCAACTTGCATACGTCCTCCACTTTGCTCGTTGTGCTTCACCAGCTTCTCATCCCATCCGCCAGAGTGTAACTGAAATCCACCGCCCTTCTTAGATGCCTCGCTGATCACCAGTGCCCATGCTCTTGAAATCTCATCGTATGCGTTGTCTTTGTGGTACCTATGAGACTGACTATCCCATTCAGGGAGGTCATGAACGAACCTAGTCGCACTGTCGAGATAGTTGAGGGAAACGGTTGTTTGGCTTTCGTTTGGAGGAAGATAGTGCGGAGTGTAGTCGGTCAAGGCGTTTATGAGGTCAACCAGGGCTTGTCGTACACGGTTGTAGGCATAGTCAGAACCTGGATTACCACCAAATGGAAAGGCGGCTTGTAATTTATCCTGATATTGTGACAGGACATCCAGAGCTGCCGCCACAGTTGGTCGAGGTGCAGATGCAACAACTTCGGCACCGATCTCAGGGCGTCTTTCGCATATTTGTTGTAGGACGCCTCGAAGAGACTGAGCATCGAGTGTTTCTAGAAGACGGGGAAGAGCCAAAGGTCGTCCAGACACCTCGTTGCCTCTTACTTTCTTGTTTGGTCGAGCAATCGAACGATGAGAGGGGGCAGGCGAACCATGCGGTGAGAGCATATTTTCGTCAAGGCCATCGTCGTCCGCTTTCCGCTTGCGTAGACTCATTGTATGGGCTGGAGAGACTACAGAGGAGCATTAGAAAGAACTAGTCAGTTGTCACTGTGGCTCTCTTACTTTGGCTATGATGAGGGGTTTCGTGATACGGAAAGAATGATGGATGGGATGGTCGTTGCAAAATGTTCATGGTAGATAAATATTGTCCGCAGATTCTTTACGCCAGTCTCACAATTAAATACTGGGGTACTCGGAAGAGTTGTGATATAGTAAGGTCTGAAAAGAAAGAAGTCGGAAGCCTGTTAGAGGTCGTCGGGTTGACATGAAGTGGATGGCCGCTAATTATTTAGACTTCTCGCTAAACACAACAACAACCAAGGAGCAACTTTGGGCCTTGTTTATTTTTACGAACTATAACGTTTGCTTACACTATACATTCATAGTGTTCTACATGTGTTACAAGTGACTCAACAGTGACTCACCTTATCTTGCAGTATCAAATTTTGGGGTCAATATTGTACTTTTGTGGCGTCAATGTTTTGTACTACGGGATGACGACGCCTTTGACGAATACTGATCATATCCCAATAAACAAAAAAGGGAAACTCGAATTTTAAAATAACGCTGGAGCTTCTTAGTTCTAATTCAAAGCACCACTTTCCTGGAACATATTAAGTTTCCTAGTATCCTCTACTGCCATTTTGCATTATCAATGTTTGAAATTTAGAATTGTAATCCAGATTCATGTGAGACTCTATGAAAGGTACATACAATTTCAACGGTCTCTGTTACAAAGTCTTCACTTGCTATGTGATCTAAATTCTCCATGCGAACATTTGCCCAATGTACGAACACTCGCACAAGAAACCCACTTTACATAGCTTCTTCAGCATCATAAGCCTTAAAAGGACTACATTGTTGAGAGACAACTTTGTAATCATACAGTGGTCATCCAAAAAGCACCACCCCACCTGCCTGAAATAACCATGCCAGCTCACAATTCGACTGGAAACAGATGCAATATACTAAAGGAGATCTAGGCCATTATCTCAAAGGCTGTTCTTGGAAATTAATTGGTATTGACTGGTCTGAGAGTTACTTAGTCTTGACGAAGTAGACGAGAAGACTATTAGTTGAGAATTTTAAACTCTTACTATTGAAAATCCGATATCTTTGTACATTAGGTTATTTCAGCTTATAGTAGCGGGTACTCCATATGCGTCATCTTTGAGATAAGCTATCGCCCAGCAGATTCACCAATTTTGGAAAGCTGGTGGATTTGCAATACTATTAGATGATGCTTGATAAGTTCCGACTTAGTGGGGCAGAGTAATGGGCTTCTCAAAAAAATGGAAGATTCTCTTTCTGGTGAAATGATTTATTTGATGGTGGAGGGCGATCTGTAAGATGTTGAGAGTTCTGATTATAGACAATCAAAGGAGATGATGAGTTCCAATGATCACGTTGCTCGTAACAGCCAGGCTGATCGGTCTGCGGGCTTATAATGGGAAATTCCTCCAAGCTCCTAGGGTATTGAGCTGTAACAGTGGTAGGAGCTTGTAAGCGACCAATGAAGCCTCCTTCTAAGCCTGAGTTAGAGCCCTGTGGCGACTGGAACGACTCAGTCTGATTGCTTGTCATCGCTTCCTTTAATGGGCTCTGCGACTGGAGTAAGTTGTTGCTAATGTTAGTTGGAGCAAATCTGGAACTAGCCAAGCCTCCTCGTTTTTTAAGTCGTTCCTCAGCAACTATTCTCTCCTTCTTGAGATTTTTGAGCTCATCAATGTGCTGTTCGCCCTCAATACTCTTCTCACGCTTCGACTCATGCTCTATTTCTCCAGTAAAATGGAAATCTGCAAGAGACTGTGATAGGCCTGTTCGATGCACTTTGCAATCACCAACTGGTCTCGAAATAGCCGTTTCGGTAGCTTCGATTAAGGAGGTGTCTTGCTTGTCTGTATCAATTGGTGTATGTGTGACTCTCAGCTGTACTATATCACTGTGAAGAATTTGTTGCTGGAAACTGCCTTCTGCAGGTGAAGTTGGGACACTCGGCGAGGCCGTCTTGAAGTCTGATATATCTTCTGTAATGACCAAAGTCGACAGGCTAGTGATAGGCTGATTTGAGACCTGGCTATCTATCACATTGGAATACTGTTCCTGTAGCTCATCCACTGGGCAAGAGGGAGCTCGAGATTTTGATAGCTGTACAGCTTCTGGGGCTGCCTCTCGTCGCACGCCTTCTGTAGAAATAGCCTCTATAAGAACTTTTTTGGCTGACTCCTCTACGTACGCATCCATAATATCATCAGGCAACTGATGAAACGTTTCGGAGAACATGAAGTAGCCTTTGATTACCCATTCTGCAGCCTTGAATAGTTTTGAGGTTGGTTCTCTGCCAAAGTCAAACTTAGCAAGCTTCATCACTTGTTGTAAAAACGACCCTTCCGGCCGTGCATCCAACAAGCTTAGAATCCATTTAGCCTGTACCTCATCGACAACCATGTTCATTACACTTGGTACGTTTTGTACTTCTTGCTCTTCAATCCTGTTGAGCTCTTCAGGGTCGTCAAAATCGATGAGTAACTCTTTTCTTTTTGGTGCGTTCGTCAAATCGTAGGTGGTGTTGAGAGATTCGGTTCCGGCAGACAAAAGTGAAGTACAAGGCTTACCTGCCTCTCCTGAAGCCTCACCTAACAAGTTGCTAATAGCTGAGATAGTTGGTGGGTATCCGCGGTCTGCACGGGCAGCGACTTGATTCCATGTTTCCCAGATCGCAAAAGCTTCGTTTGGAAGTCTGAAAGTGAACTTCCAGGTTTCAGGCATGCCGCCTTTAGAAATTGTTTTAAACGTGACTGATGACGCAGAGTATGCAAACATCTTGTCATCAGTTATATGTTCCCGTATGGCAATTCTGTCTTGAACTTCGACTTGGAGAATCACGAAAATACTATCATCGTCCTTGAGCAGACTGATACGGCCAAATTTGGGTGTGGCTCCATTGAGGCTTATTTTTATATGGCCTTGTGCTATGAGTACCGAGGGGTTCTTCGATACAGAAGCAGTTTTAACGCGCAGGGGGGATTTTGTTTTTGTAGAAGCTTCTTCTTGTAGGTGTTTGAAACCACTGATATTGGTGGGCGTTTCTTGATTGGACAGATCTTCCTTCCGTTTAAGAACGTCAGAGATCACAGCAGGCTCCAAGTGGTTGACGGGTAATGGTATTTCTTGTTGCGTTTGTGGGCTGGCAAATTTTGATGTCGCTAAACCCCTGAAAGGTGTCTTCACAACACTTCTAGGAGTTGGGTTTGGTTGGGTCGGGAGAACCTTACTTGATACAGGGCCCGAACGATTTGTAGAAGCTGCGGAAGGTAAATTTCCTAAGTCTTTGGTAATATCTGACGAAATCCCTAATGTTTGAATGGTGGAGGTGATGGTAGAATTCTGTACAGATACTGAGGCTGGTTTTATGTTCATTCGAGCGGTAAACTCATTTTGGGTTGCCAAAACTCCAGTAGTATAAGGATTCTGTATACCAGCAGGAACGTTTTGGCTTGCATATTTTCGAAGGTGTAAGTGATTTTTGCCATCAAGTTGAGAAGAATGAGTAGGAGTAAGTAGTCCAGCTTGTGTTTTGTGTTTTTGGTATCGACGTGGACGTTTTCCCTGATTCGCAGCAGCCCCCCTGCTAACCTGGCGCAGTTCAGATAATGCAGCTTGCACTAGGGTTGGTTGGTTGCGACGTCCTCTAGTGTCGTTGAAGAATTGCATAGTTGGCACTGAACTACATCCTAGGCTTTCTCCTCTTCTAGTTGAGCTACCGCGTCCATCCTGCCCATGGCTGCCAGCTCGACCTCCTCTCCCGCCACCTCGATTTCCTCGGCTTACTCCACGTCGCAGACGATAAAGATTTCCACCCGCAATATCATCGAGCTCGTCCATAGCAGGATCAATGTCATCGAAGGTAGCGTCTAGTAGAATTTTGAGACGGCGATTCCATCAAAGGGGTCTTAGGTAACTTACTCTGCCATACATTATTTCGAGCGGTACCTGCATGACGGGGTGCCACCGCTGAAGATGGTACTTCGCCTTCAAACCCTCTATCTTCAAGAGGTAGCTCGTCTAAACGCTTGATACCAAGCTCCGCCTTGACTTATCAATTAATGCGTCGAACAGATCAAGAAATAGCGGCTCTTACCATCATTGCAGCTTGTACCATTTCCATGTTCGCCTGGAGGCTTTGGCTCGCGCCATGATTGTCCGCAGTTCCTCCGGTTAAATCATGACAGACAGACTGAGACATTTTTCCAATTATGGAGATGTATCGTAGTAATTGGTACGTGGAATGTAGAACGTAGAAGTTAAGTATGAGTATCAACTAATAGTGTTGCGACGTTAGGTTGGATAGATTAGTTTTGTTGTTGTTGTTAGTTGACGAAAGCGGAAAGAGTGGCCGAGAAGTCGCCAACTGGATGAAATACAAGGCTTTTGAACCTGGTCACAGCGTCTAATGTTGTATCTTTGCCGATTCACTCAAGATGTGCGCCTGACTCGATTCACAATCGCTTCATATGCGATTTGGCTAAACCCATGACGACCAACGCAGATTGTTCCGTAGCTCGTAACATATCAAAAGTGTCACATCAACTCCTTGAGGTTGAGATGCCTGTGAATTTATCTCACTTATAAGATCTTTGCATACCTGAGCAAGGACAAGGATGAACGTATCTTGCAGCAGTCATGAAGTCTCTTTCATTGTAGGCATTTCAATTGGATATTAAGAATGTAACAATTTGAATTATGTCGAACTCATTGTTATCACACCCATAAGAGAGCCCAATTCGCGCAACAAATGATTGATGAATTTGGCTTGTGTATCCATGAATACGTTCATTGTTTAGATTTCGCAAATTTGAAATTTGGAATTTGGAATTTGGAATTTGGTATAACCATACAGACAATGGCTGGCATCTACTTCAGCAGAAGAACGAGAAAATTTCCAAAAATATTGCTATGCTTCAAAGCTTTCAGCAACTTTATGGGGGTCGAACCCAGTGGTATTTTACAGAAACGTCTTATACGAATTCCAACTCAGATCGATATTCGATTTCATTGAAAAGGTAACACAGTGGAGCTACCAGACTATGTAACAGAAGGAATGTTACTTTTTGCAATGTCATATCAAGGAGTCGTAATCAAATAATATCTTATGTAAAGCTAAAGAAAACTTGAAGCTCTGTATCTTTCAATTATGGATAAGGAGGTGCAGCTGCTAGTCTTTAAATAATGATCACTTGATCATGGATCTGCACGGCCATCCTAAGCTTGCTATACTGGTTCCAGTGTCAATATCCAAGATATCTTCTTTATTCCGCCGAGCTACAAACTATTTTTTTTCTTGATACATCCACGCCTCAATGAGGTGTATAAACTTTAACATGTTCTCAAGCTGTCTTAGGCAGACGAATTTTGCCACAAAAGAAAAGCAGAGAGTTAAGGGATAACTGGAAATGACTTCATTTCTATACAGTCGTAGCAAGTACGCAAGTCAAGATAGTCTCCTGAAGTGAATTATGAGAGATACGCATTTGAAGCTAATATCCTAGTCTGCTAATCGTGGGCGAGCATTTTCATGGAAGAACCGATTAAACACCATCAAAATGCTCATTCTGCCTTCTACTACTTGTAGGGTAAGTGAGTAGTTGGTAATAGTAAAGACATATCAAATACTCCGGCTTATGCTATGCCTGAGTAACGTTACGCCTTTTATTGAACAATTTAGTCTAGTTTTGTTGTTAAATTTACCTCTAACATGGATGGTGATGGCCGAGGTTGAAAACCCCCAAAGTAGTCACTACTTGGCACATTGCCGAACAAATCATTGCTGGTTGATTTCAATCTTCGACTCCAACCATTCGTCGAATCCTCAATTAGACTTACCTAAGCGATCCCCGGTATCGCGACTAATATATAAATTTTGAGAACATAAGTGCTAAATATCGATTGTGATAGACAAGAGCAGCAATTATGGGGACAAGGCTTTTAAGGTGCAGTAGGCCTGCTTTGAGGGTATGTCCTTTACATTTTAAACTTTTCGTGCTGGAATTCAAATTGACCCATCAAGTAGATCTCTCACCAAATTTCCAAGATCTCACCTATACAATATCGCAACCTTGCAACGGTATCCGATTATAAGCCTGATATCGAATCAAGGACACCTCCATATGATAAGCTTCTGGGACGACTACAAGAGGTTCGCAGAGTCTTGGGAGACTCGCGGAAACTTACTCTAGCGGAAAAGATTCTATATTCTCACCTAAACAACCCAGAGGAAGCACTACTTTCAAACACAGACAATGGACTCAATATTAGGGGGAACGCAAACCTTAAGCTTAAACCAGACAGAGTGGCCATGCAAGATGCATCTGCGCAGATGGCGTTACTCCAATTCATGACCTGTAACCTACCATCCACAGCCGTTCCTGCGAGTATCCACTGCGACCATATGATTGTTGGGAAGAGAGGCGCGGATGTCGATTTACCCGAGTCAATCAAGGGAAACAAAGAGGTCTTCGATTTCCTGGAATCAGCATCTAAAAAATATGGAATTGAGTTCTGGCCTCCTGGGGCTGGAATTATTCACCAGTCGGTCTTGGAGAATTACTCTGCACCTGGGCTGATGATGCTTGGCACCGATAGTCATACTCCAAATGCCGGTGGACTTGGAGCTATCGCAATTGGCGTGGGTGGTGCGGATGCCGTAGATGCTCTTGTAGATGCTCCATGGGAACTGAAAGCCCCAAAGATTCTCGGCGTTCGACTTGAAGGTCAATTGAGCGGATGGGCCTCCCCTAAAGATGTCATTCTCTATCTTGCAGGTAAATTGACAGTTCGTGGTGGAACTGGTTTCATTATTGAGTATCATGGACCCGGGGTGGACACTTTGAGCTGCACTGGTATGGCAACAATTTGCAATGTAATATACGCTCTCCAAATCTTATCTTATATTCTAATTTCTCGTGTAGATGGGTGCTGAAGTCGGAGCCACCACATCTCTCTTCCCTTTTTCGCCTCGACACATCCCATATCTAGAATCCACTCATCGCTCGTCTATTGCTGCGAGAGCCAAGGCCATATCTGAATTGCCATCTCTGCAGAACCTATTACGATCTGATGAAGGAGCACACTATGATGAGCTCATCACGATTGACCTGTCAACTCTAGAGCCTCATGTCAATGGGCCGAACACCCCCGATCTGTCTACTCCATTGTCAGAATTCTCTGTGGCAGTGAAAGCCAATTCCTGGCCACAAACTCTTTCAGCAGGATTAATAGGAAGCTGTACTAATAGTTCATATCAAGATATGACCCGGGCTGAGGATCTCGTCAAACAAGCATCAGCTGCTGGTTTGAAGCCAGCTAATGATTTTTTTGTTACACCAGGAAGCGAACAAATCCGCGCTACTCTTGATCGGGATGCTACATTATCCACTTTCGAAGAGGCTGGAGGTGTTCTTCTTGCCAACGCCTGTGGCCCTTGTATAGGTAAAGAACCTAGTCCTCCTGCATGATTTCCATGCTTCCATGATTTCGAGTGTCAGGGAGTTGTCTAGTAGCATATTAGCGTGCTATAAGAGAACGTATAGGCTTCAGGACAACTCCCTTGCTCCTCAACTACAATTCCGCAAGTGATTTTCGACCGTGCTAATTTTGATCAAGGACAATGGACTCGCACTGATGGTGTCACCAAGGGAGATAGTAATGCTATCTTCACCTCCTATAATCGGAACTTCCGTGGCCGCAATGATGGAAACCCAGACACTATGAATTTTCTTGCCTCTCCTGAAATTGTAACGGCGATGTCATACGCTGGAAGGACAACATTCAATCCAATTACTGATACTATCACAACTCCTTCTGGAGAGCTATTCAAATTCTCCCCTCCGACAGGCGCAGAACTCCCCGTATCTGGTTTCGAAGTTGGGAACCCTGAATTGCTCCCGACTTCAGGAGCTCCTTCACCTACAACACAAGTTGTTGTATCTCCAACCTCTGATCGTCTTGCCCTACTCGAACCATTTGCTCCATTCCCATCTGGAGATCTCAAGGGACTACGCGTTCTTTATAAAGTCACCGGAAAGTGCACCACAGAGTAGGTATACTTTCAAATTAGTCGTCAACCTTCGCTCCTCTTCCTAGGGTTCGCAAGTACTAACGAATTTTTAAGCACAATCTCTGCAGCAGGTCCATGGCTCAAGTACAAGGGACATCTTCCCAACATATCCGCCAATACCCTTATTGGTGCTATTAATGCAGCGACTGGGGAGGTAAATGTTGCATACGACGTCGATGGTACCACATCTGGTATTCCCGAGTTAGCCCAGAAATGGAAAGACCAGGGTCTCGAATGGCTCGTCGTGGCAGAAGACAACTATGGCGAGGGCTCAGCTCGTGAGCATGCTGCATTGCAGCCTCGGTATCTCGGTGGTCGTGTAATTCTTGCGAAATCATTTGCTCGGATTCATGAGACCAACCTCAAGAAGCAGGGAGTAGTCCCTCTGACATTTGCCAATGGCGAAGACTACTCGAAGATTGATGCTTGCGACGAAGTGTCAACTGTGGGTTTGTATGATATGTTAAAATCAGGTGGTGATGGAGAAGTTTCTGTATTGGTTAAGAAAGCAAAAACTGGAGAAGAGTTAACACTGAAGACGAAGCATACTTTTAGTCCTGATCAGTGCGGGTTCATCATCGCAGGAAGTGCTTTGAATCTATTAGCTAAAATAGGCCAGGCTTGACCATTGGTAGCTCTATTAAATGTAAGATCTTAATTATGGAATAAAGGAAACTAAAAAGATTCAAAAAATGATGTAGGCAATCAATTTCGTAATTGGCCATGAGCTTGTCGTGCTTTCATATCCAACCTCTTTACAGTCGTCACTGATTTCAGTCATTTTAATATTACAGTTGAGATGTTACTTCCACATCACTGCCACCCTAAAATGGCGAAAAGAGCCAGGTGTCTAGATTGTTAAAAACACAAGTCATATTGTAAAAATAAGCTAGCTTTTTTTGCCTTGCCCGGGATCATGCTCTGGAAAGGCGCTTCTTTCTTGAAAACACAAGTTGAGAGAGGAGGCATCAAAAAGGCTTTTTATTTGGAAGGCAGCTTGAAGACTTCTCCAAGCATATGGAAGAAGCTGGATTCATATGTAGAGTTGCAGAGAGCTTATCTTGTTATGTCCACCAACATATTCATATGGCTACAACCTCAGTCTTAACTTGGTGTAAACTATGTTTTGAGATTGGCTTTTAAGCAATTTATAAGGCTATGAGGTTATTTAAAAATTAGATAATAACACAAAGATTCCAAAGCAAAATGTGGCAGAATGTTATGTCTTATTGAATGTATAAATTTGTCGTAAAGACTCATATTAAATACACGATCTTCTGGTCATCTGTGAACCACTCCCGCAAAAGCAGTAATTCCCTTGCAGCTCTTATGTACGTGTACAAGCTATGCTAGTTTTTAGTAGCTCATCTAAATTTTGTGGCTGACAAAATCAACCCCATTACCAAAGAAATTAACATAAAAAGTAACTAGAGTAACCACAGCCCAAGGTTATTATGTCTACAATGTTCTCTTGGCTCAGGAGTCTTGGCGAAGGCGGTGTCTCAGCTTCCCATAAATGTGGCACGGGCGTGGGGTGGAGGAGCCTATAAGGATCACCTATTTTGGTAAGCGTGGCGGCAGAAGCCCCAGACTTCAGTTGAGGCCTTTCTAGCTTTTGGTCGAGGTTCAGCCTCGCTTGAACACTCCTGCTTCACCAATACATCCTCTCGCCGCTCAGGAGCCTTCTTTCCATATACTAATGGCAATCTAGAGCAGCTATATCTAGTGAGGCAAGTAATAATTAAGATACTACGAAGATGTCGGTAATTCTCTGCACCGGTACGTACAAGCTGCCACCATGGGTTCCCACGGCGCCGAAGATATTCATTCTACTATTCATGTCCTTCTAGAGAAACCTGAGCTGACTGGCTTCCTTATTATTTTAGCTGGCTATGATCACACTATACGGTAAGTTTATTCCGCCCTCTTCCCAGCTCTAGTGCTGATATATCAAAGTTTCTGGGAGGCACTCTCGGGCATATGTTCGCGAACGATACAACACCCCGATTCCCAAGTCAACCGTCTTTGTATTTCACCTGACAAGCGTTTTCTTGCAGCTGCTGGGAACCATTCTGTAAAGCTCTACGATATCAAATCCACCAACCCAAATCCTCTTCTTACCTTTGAGGGGCATACAGGAAATATAACCGGTGTTCAGTTTCACTGTGAGGGCAAATGGATGGTTACAAGTTCTGAGGATGGGACTGTCAAAATATGGGAGACTCGAAGTGGCACAGTTCAACGAAGCTACTCTCATGGCACGGCTGTAAACGACGTAGTCATTCATCCAAACCAAGGCGAGATTATCAGCTGCGACAAAGGTGGAAGTGTTCGCATATGGGACCTAGCGGAAAACAACTGCTCCCATCAACTTATTCCTGAAGAAGACATATCTGTTGCGAGTGTTACCGTTGCGAGTGATGGGTCTACCCTTTGCGCTGGCACCAACTCGGTATGATTTGATACATTGAATCATTGAAGTCTCGCTAACTTTTTAAAAGGGCAATGTGTTTGTGTGGCATCTTGCTCAGTATCGTGAAAAGACCCAACTAGTTCCAATTACCCATTTCAAAGCTCACGGTGAATACATTACCCGTGTTCTACTGTCTCCCGATGTCAAGCACCTTGCTACCTGCAGCTCGGATCATACGGCTAAGATCTGGGAAGTCAAGGATTTGGAGAAAATGATTCCTGAACCAGGCCAAGCCACTGCAGAATCAACGCCCTTCAAGCTCGAGAGTACCTTAGCAAGCCATCAACGTTGGGTGTGGGACTGTGCTTTCAGTGCTGATTCTGCCTACCTGGTTACCGCCTGTTCTGATCACTACGCCCGTTTGTGGGAGCTACATAGCGAGACTATCATTCGCCAATACAACGGTCATCACCGAGGTTTGCATATTCTATGCACAATTGATGCCTAAGCTAACACCATCAGGACTTGTCTGCGTCGCTCTGAATGATTATTCTGAAGCTCGGTAAAGGAAATTTAGGGCATGGTTACGGAGGCGTTTCCGGTTTGCATGAATATGGAGTCTCGGTCAGTCGGATACTTTACATGGAGTTGATTGATAGGAAATGCATTGGTATTTCTCACACCGTAAATGAATCTCTACTAGCATATACCCAATTAGTTATAAGGGATCATCTACCATTAAACATTCAGTGCCTCCTATTTCTGATCTCGGTTTCCAAAATTGCTTTATCGTGTCATATCAGATACATCGCAACTCTTGTTTCGTGGGATCCTCTTACCTTGTATATCCGGTCACTATGCACTTATCCTTGTTGAGTCTAGGAAGCACTTGTTCCTCGTTTGTCTTCTTATCGCTAGAAACACTACTCTCAGCGCTTTCTAACTATAACCTGGAGTGTTCTCCGCATTGCCATTTCTTTATATTTGACATGGTCCAGTTCTTTGCCAACCAAATCTTGATTATCCTTCATCCAGGGTTTGCGAATTCATTTCTCTTTTAAAGATTGAGTCTAATAATGCCCAGGTGAATACCTTCCAGAACTCATCTAGAATCGACTTTGTCCTGGAAGATAACAACGTTGACAAGCCCATTTAAGGCTACAATGCATTTTCTATCCGTCTGTTATATATCTCTAGCTGATTTGCAACTTCCCTTCACAAAGGGTTTAGCAGTGCCATTAAAAAGTCAGATGGAAGTACACCTTAAGTAATGATTAAGAATCGAATAAAATAAAACAAAACAGCATCATTCTACATTAGGGAATATTTGAACAAGTGACGCTGGCTAGACTATCGTGATTCTCATGTAATGGTAGCTGACTAATGCCTGCCCTGCATGGCTAAGCGAGGTAGAAAGGGGTTTGTTCATGGGTATAATGTTGAACCAGTACTCGCTGAGATAATCTAATAGCTTTTAACTTTAGTTGCTTTGAGATGAATTACGACTGAACTTGATAGAAAAAAGCCTTTACGATTTCTATAGTATAAATTTATTGTAGAATTATTCTTAGGATGAATAATTGATGCGCTGAAATGAAAAGTATAAGGTTTTATAAGTGCTGCATTCCTTGGCTATGGTGATTCAAGGGATCTATTTAGTTGAAGTTTGGAATCATATCAGCCATATCTTTCAAAGCCTTCAACTGCGCCTTCAGTTCACTATTCTCCTTTATTAAAGCTGCATAGCCAGTGTTTACCTCAGTTGCCTTCTTCAAAACCGCCCGATTGGCATCTTCAGCCTGTTTTACTCGTTGCTTATATGCATCCAATTCACCGAAACCATCACGAATAGGACCAACCGGACCGATAAGTTGATCAGGTGCAGATGATAAAGTATGAGGAAGGTATGGGTTAATGATCTTGAAATCCTTTGGGTTGGTGTATTGCTGCTGCATGAAGCCGGCAATCAACTTGTTTCGCTTCTCTGGCTTGTTATCGAAAACCGAAGCGTAAATGTTGAAGCAATTGACAAAGTCAAACGTATCAACGTCACGAAGGACTCCATTAATAGGGATTCCAGCATTGATCTGGTCTCTCATATTCTCGGTAGCCCAACGGATGACGGCTTCCTTCAACCAGCGAGGATCCCGGATAGGGCAGTACATCTTGACCACCTTCCCATCTCTTTTGATAGCATATGGCACATTGATGGCATCAGCGAGGGTGAGAATATTCTTAGTTGGTGTACTTGGTGCCTGTGTGGGAGAAATGGAAACATGGATCTAGTGCACTATGTTAGTGAATGGATCTTAGAAGAGGCAAGGTCTTAATAGATAAAACAGACTTACCTTAGACTTTTCGACTTCAGCGAATCCAGCATCCTTTGAGGATGGTTGATTCTGAGTTGGGAGGACCAGTGGTGGCATAATTCCAATAACTGGCGACCTAGGTTGACTTTGCTTTTGTTTCTTGGTTGGAGACTGGGCAGATGAGTTGGACGAAATGGAGCCACGCGTGTGCCTACGCTTCTTGGGAGACTCGAGTAGATGTTAGAGAGTGAATTTTGTGAAATTGTTACTTGTTTTGAAGCAATAAGAAGGGCTCACCTTATCCTTTTGGACTGGAGAAGAATCCGTGGGTACGTCAGTGCTGATATAGGGGCTAACATAGGACTTTTCGCCAGCATCATTGTTAGTAGCGGCGTAAGAGATAAGAGTTGGGTCGACATTATCATTGCTGAGGTGGCTCTGTCCAGTATTTGCTTTGCCACCAGAACTATTGACTACATCAGGTCTGTTACTAGGAGTGGTACACATGACGCTAGCTAAGCCAGAATTTCCATAGAGAATCTGGTTAAGGTCACTGTTGTCAGGGCTAAGGCCGATTCCGATGAAATTTTGCTTGTTGTTGTCGATGGCTACACCGAAGTCATGATTTGGATCAAGTGTTGCGTCGATGTTGTTGAGAACAGTACCTTCAAATGAGTGATTTTGCTCGACATCCATCTCGTTGTTACCAAGAAAGCCCCAGTCACCAATTAGGTTGATACCAGGGTTGAAATCTTGCCAAAATTCCGTGTTGAAAGCAGAATAACTGGGCTGTTCAGTCTCCAACAGACCACCGAATAGCGTCATATTGGTTTTCTTCGTGGTACCATAGTCAGTAGAAATAATTCCTTTCATCGAAGTCCTTCCACGATATTCCTGTAGAGAATCTGATTGAAATCCTACATAGTCGATGGAGTTCTGAGCAGGAGCCCAGCATTCATAGTCTAGCTGAGCTGCCATTGAATTGTTGCATTTGCTTTGGCGCAGGCTCCAGTCTTCTGGGAGATCCGAATAGCTTTCCGGGAGGTGTCGGCAAGATGATGATGTCTCTTTCGTCGATGAACCAGGAGTCGAATCTTCTCCATCGCAAGCTTGAAGGGGGTACGTACCAACGACGTCGGTATTGAGCGAGATTGCCGGAGGAGTTACTGGATAGGACATGATATCTATGGTACAGCAGAAAGTCGATGTGTATGTTGATTTTCGTTACAATCAAGTTGATCTTGAAGCCCTAGGGAAGGAGGATACTTTGTTTATCTGCGAGAAGGAGAGAATTGAGCTCGTGCTTTAGTACGCTCTTTGGCATCCACTCATTGGCCGAGAGGAGGAGGTCTCCCCATGCTAAGCGAGAGCAGCCACTATTGACTCTTGGATGTCGAAGGGAAAAGGTTGGTGGTTGGCTAACTAGCGTGAAGATAGGAAATTTTTGACACGTTATTCACCTCCGGCGTTACTTGTTTCAAATTTTTACAGGACGCGTCAGATTGTAGTGAATTGGTAAAGCCAATCACTACGTATAATTACAAATTAAGCCAAAAGAATAACAAAAGTATCAGTAATATAAAAGTTTGAGGCCAATTGTAATATTGAGTCCGAAATCTGTTACTAAGTAGGTATGCTTAAAGTTAAAATGTTTGCATCTATTCTCCCGTATTGTTTCGTACTCTCTAATTTGTCGAATCCTTCAACTACGTTTCGTAGTCTTCTGACTTATGGTTCTCTCACTAATGCGAAGCCATACTACCAGTAGACTGTTGAGCAAGGGGAAAGATCAACCTCCTTCCTGAATTATTTCCGATACTAATGGGAGCGGAGAGCTTGGTGGTGATTGTATGTAATTGACGTACATTAAAGTAGGCATTTGAATCGTGGATATCTTACCGCTTGATGATTGGTGTTGTAGGAGTAGATGGTATTGCCAACTTCTACGTCGTTTCCTGAGGTATACTTAAGGTTCCATCTAGTGGTCCAATGAGTAAAGATAACGATGACGATATTGGTTATTGAGTGGTAAGAAAGTCTGCAAATACAGTGTTGGTCTTATTATAAAGTATGCTCTGATAAAACTCTCTCTGGCCATCTAAATAAGAGCCGATGTAGTTCGCAAAGCGGATTTCGTTTCGGCATTCCAATGGCCCTGGTTTTCCGAGAAGCTCGAATTACAGTGCATCAAAAGGTTTGAAAACAAGCACTGTCTTTTACTTGCTATCGTTATGAATACTACATGCAGTAAACCATTGTCCCAAGCGGCCAGGAATTATTCGATGTTATATCGGCTCTGACGCGTAGTCTAATCTGGTAAACCACTGGAAGCAAGCGTTCTTCATACCCAATCTTTCGATCACAGCTCTTTTCTTGCTAGTATTGATTGGCTAGTTATAATGGGGGAGGAACAATGATCAAATGACGGAGGAAAGAGATGGGAGGTGTGAGGAAGTGCCCAGAAGCAAGGATGTATGACTGGAGTTGCCGGTAATTTTCAACACCATATCTATGGGACTTACATAATTTGTTCAAATAGTCTAATTGACCAAAGCTTAGCATTTAGATTAGATATCACCAGTTCCATAGTACTTAGATCTTGTCTTCTCATCAAAAAACATTCCCACCCGCTTCTCTGACAAGGTTCGCTGAAGTGTAAGCCCCTTTTCCGAACCCCCCGTATCACTCTCCTCTATAGTACTTAAACTGTCTCTCCACCTTTGAATTTCACCAGTATCTTCCTTCATCATTGAATACGCACTAATGGGTCTCTGGCCCTCTGGATCAATATTGCCAAGTTCTTCGGTGGACTGTTGCCTTTTCTTCCTCCCTTCCTTATTGATATTTAATGGCTGTACAATAAGACTTGTTAAGCTACCTCTAATCGGTGTAAGATTCCACCACCCGCTGCTTGCTCTTTTGTCCGTAGATTCAAGCAATCCATTCTTCCTCAGACGAATCGCGGTTATAACACTACCAACGATTACGAGGAGAAGTACGCTCACAAATACGATGACACCGATACGGGTAGCATTCCCACTTCCTTTCGAGAGCGCAGCAGGTGGAAGAGGGACAGCTGATATGCTTGAAGTACAAGGCCCAGCTAGAGAACAAATTGATGGTTTGGGTATTGAGTTCATGGTGGTTATAATGACTGAAGCACACCCTCCCGTCCCAGAGATTCTGGAAGGTGATACAGGCACTGCTGTTACCGTTATAGTCTGTGTAATGCATGTGTTTGAAGATGGAAGGTTTGCTTGACGAATCAGAATGGGTTCCACGATCCGAGTGTGTATTCTGGGTCGAGTCAACATGCTGGTTTGCCTTGGATCAATGGCATGGGTAGGTTGTTTGGTATTTGTAGACTCGCTAAATTGGGATAATCCTTTAATCCGAGCGGCCACGTCGAGGGTTGTTGACATTTTGGCCTGCGAGAATAGATGGTCGCAAGGACTGCCATCACAGCTGATGTGTCTCTGGGGTAGTATATTTTCTTCTAAAATTTCATTTATACCGTTTGGACAACCATCTTGTCCGGAAATTGCAAACCGGAATGAGAAATTGGTCACAATGATAGTGGCATTGGATCTGAGGGTAGACTTGATTCCTAAGAAGCTTTAAGGCATCAGTATTTATTGCAAAGTCTTTAGAATACCACTATGACTTACTAAATGTCTGGAGTTACTATTCCACTCAGGTTAAGTATAGCGGTTTGTAGCCCCACATTTGGGTCATACGTTCCAGTTGCTGTTACGTTCGAGCTGGCCAAAACCTAAGGGAATTAACATAGAAAAAGGTCTGGAAAACAGGAACATACAGGGTTGCCACTTAGTCCTGAGTATAGATTGATAACGTAGGTTGAAAGCTCAGTCAGGCGAGGAGATTCTCCTCTCTCCCCAAAGGTGACTTTGAGCTGTGTGCTTCCAGGTACTATAGTCTTCGCTTGCGGAGTAATGAACTGTATCTTGTGAAAAGTAAGTTCAAGTTCTTTTTGCGCATTATGGAGATCACCGTACGTCTGCAGCTACAGTGTGAATGTGCGCAATCAATAGAAAAGTTCGGTATAAAATGTTCATTTTGTTCACTCCGTAGGAACTTGCGATACGTTGTATCGGTAAAGGGAGAGTGTACGAGAGGGCTTCTAGTCATTTTGAAATAAACGTTCTTGATATCACAAGTAGCACTACTAAAAGCCGCATGCAGATTTTGGGACATCAGATGAAGACTAAGGGTAGCAACTACCCCAGATGAAATTACGGATCCCGAAGGTGAGGATTCATGCATGGCTTTCAACCCTGGTGTAAATCTCTTTTGAGGCAACAATGACCCCTGACTGCGACTGAAATTGAATGAATAAGGCTGCAAGACATGACGCAGTATAGCTACTCTACCGCAATAGGACACAGTCAATAAAGAATCTCTGAGATAGGACTCGAAGTTGGTGTAAGATCATCACCAGGTAGAGCTTGAGACTGCGAATGCATGATGATCAGTAGGGTTTTGTTAAGAATTAGCCCCACTTCCCCAGGTCTGAAATCTGGGGTAATGATACACCAGAAGTGGGTTGACAAGTTACCAGTTGCAGAACGTGACGTATCATCCCATAAGATACATATTTCTCCTTTGAGAAGATCTTTCATGCGCAATTACTAATTCAGAAGTACCGGGGGCATTAGGTAGGTCCAAATCTGGTAAATTTAGACCTCCGTGCGAAATAACATCGAAGAGCTTCGAACATCGAGTCTCAAAGTATGGTAGACCAGTAGGATGAGATACAGGGACACCTCTATACGCCTGGAGATTGTTGTGAACGATTTCATATGGTGTCGCAAGGAGATCAACATTATGATTCCCAAAAAGAAGGCCACCATAGCGCAGAAGAATTGCCTAATTAGCCGTGACTAGGGAGTAACCTGTGTCAGTAACTGATCCTAGCTAGACGTAGGTTTAATTTGTCATGTCTTAAGTCTTTCGATCAATAATAATTGTTACTGACAGCAGATGGTGGCAGGATTATTAGCAATGCACGTGCCTACGCGAGCCATCGATAAGAAACTGATAACTTTAAAACCACTTTAACGCGTTGAACAGAAACCTACTTGCGACCTTCAATCAACCTATGGAGATCTAAACAACATAAAATCTGGCGCTCTTATCCCATAACTCTGCACGAATTCGGTGCCTCTGTCTCTTCGTAATGTCAAGTCCATCATCAAGTCCCAATTCAAATAAACGCAAGTTTGTTACCACATCGATCTCTCCCCCACCACTTCGTCGAAAAGTACAGTCTACAACAACGCGTAAGCTTTCGCTTGTTATCGTCTCTTACCTATCTCTGACGTGCCACCTAGAGAATGCCGTGGCGTCCTTCTTTACCAAGACTTCGCAGAAGCCACCTGAAAAGATCAAATGGCAAGAACGAGCTCCAAACAATAATTCGCCAAATAGCCTGATTGTTGGGAAATATGACCCCATCGGCGATGTAGGGGTTACTACAGATAGGAAGAGGCTGAAGGTCGCTGCATTTGACTTTGTAAGCTAGGCCATAGCGTTGCCAACGATGGACCCAATTGCTGATATTTGGGAATATAGGATTCCACTCTCGTTGTGACTGCCTCGGGGAAGAAATTTGCTTCAGATGCCCAAGACTGGAAGTGGTGGCACCCATCCGTACCAGGAGCTCTTCGAAAACTTTATGATGAGGAAGGGTAAGTCTCCCAATTGGGAGAGCGGCATGAAAAATGGCTAATTTGTGGACAGATTTAGAATTGTCATTCTTAGTAACCAAGGAGGAATCTCATTACAAGCCGACAATAAGGGACCAAAAGCATATCAAACTAAGGCTGCATCTTTCAAGAGCAAAGTGACTGCGGTATTCAACCAACTTGACATTCCGATTAGTATTTATGCTGCTACAGGGAAGGATATTTTCCGAAAACCTAGAACGGGCATGTGGGAAGAGCTACTCGACGATTACAGTATTTCACCGGATGATCTAGATCTTGAGCACTCGATCTTTGTCGGCGATGCAGGTGGGCGTGAAGCCAGTGCCACAAAGCCAAAGGACTTCTCATGTTCTGACAGGTATTTCTCGTCTAGCTTTTGTGCGTATATCACTTTGACACTATCATTAGGAATTTTGCCTCCAACGTGGGCATAAAATTCAGCACGCCCGAGGAGTATTTCCTAAAAGAAACACCTAGACCATTTGTTCAATCATTTGATCCAGCCCAATACTTATCCTCTGCCACTGAAGGTCGGTTATTTCCATTATATCCTTGAGATGATATGATACTGATCTATAAAATAGCCCACGATCATCTGTCTAAACAGTCATACGTTATGCAGAATGCACAAGAAATTGTAGTTCTATGTGGTAGTCCTGGAGCTGGTAAATCAACATTTTATAGGCGATATCTAGCACCGCTTGGCTATTCTCGTGTGAATCAAGATACTCTAAAGACTGTACGTTGCGAATTCATCCAGCTGATATTAGCTGACCTAGTTGTAGCGAGATAAATGTTTAAAGGTTGCCACTGAACTACTGAGTGATGGGAAATCTGTAGCTGTCGGTATGTAACACTCAGCCCCGGCCTCTAGCTTGATGTCCCATCGTCAATCTAATTCTTGCCAGATAATACCAACCCCGACGGTGAGGTTCGCAAGAAATGGGTTGAACTTGCTAGGAAGCATTCGGTGCCAATTCGATGTGTACTTTTCACAACAGATGCCGCAGTTTGCCAGCATAACGATATTGTACGAGCTCTGAACCAAGCTGTGAGTATACCAACCTGCAATCCCGAAGACCAAGAAGCCAAAAAGAAGGGCTGATGAAATATTACACAGATGAATCCTGAAAAGCGGACGATCCTTCCAGCTATGGCGTTCAGTAGTTTCAGATCACGTTACGAACCACCTTCGCTATCGGAAGGCTTCGAAGACATTACGGAGGTTAGCTTCGAGGTGAGTGGAATCGCGCACTATTCGTGACCCCTACTGATTGTCGTTCTGCAGTTTGATGGGAACACGGAGGAGCGGCAGATCTGGACGCGACATTGGAGTTGAGCGATGAAGCCGGCAGTAACTAACTACTGAGCTATGCAAGTTCAATGTGAATGCTACGTGCTGGGTAGGCTGGATTCTTGCACATTTGCAGGTATGAATGGATGGATGTGGCTACACAGAAATTTACTAGACTTGGCCATCAGGGATGATGCGTCATGGAAGTATTGAATCCTCAACAATCTGCTGTCAGTGAGTAGGGAATTCCTCTGTCAAGTGTCAATATCAATCGCGCATGTATTGGAGCCATCCATCACGGCAAATAAGCTCTTGTTGAGGAAGCGCAGCGCGGGGTAAAGGTGTTCCCACGCGAATGAGTAATGAACGGGTTAGGTATCAATGATTGCGTGCACAGCATATTCAATATTTATTTACCATACTCCCAATTCAACCTAGCTCAAATCGCAGGAACGTACAACGTATACCTACCAGTTTACTAAAACAACTACTACAACTAACGCACGCCTTAGAAGTGTGCTCTTACCTCATCGTGTAGGATCGGCATTTCCACTGCCCAAGTGAGCCAGTCGACCTTTGCGAGCATCTAGAAGCACAAAAGAATGGGGATGGGCCTGGAACGTGCTGATCCCAGGTGTTAAAACTGTCAGTAGTCTCGCATGGTTCGAAAAAACCCACAGAATCGTGATTCGTGACACACGAGCAAACCGAAGGTCGATTCCGATTTTGCAACCCCCCCCCCAGAGCCCCCCTCATCACACAAGAATTCACGGCTGATGCAGACATGGCATCGGCATCTGAACCTCATCATTCCCAAGCATGTTCGGATCACAAATGTTGGATGTCCGAATAGAGATCTCGTCACTTCTCACTCACTTTTGTCCGATCGGGATCGACAGGAACACAGAATTAATGGTCGGGTGGAAGAAGCATCCTGGTCTGCGCACACATGCAAAGATGCCTGCGTAAGAGTACCGTACCGTACCATCATGTACGGTACGGTAGGTTGTATGGGGAGGATTTGACGGGCACCGATGCTGATGCTAACGCTTCGGCTCGAGTTCGGCTTCTGCCTTTTCCAATGCATTCCAGGGCTTTCCACACGCAAATGAATCGACGTCAAGCAAACCGACTCTCTCTCCCTCTTCACATGGGACGGGTCTGTCAGCAAGCGACGAAAGCATGATATACCAATCATACCCAGTTGTAATCATCGCGGGGCGTCTGTTGTGGATGATGGTTCCACCGCATAATGGATTTGCTGCCCCATTCTCAGGATCCGTTACCATTTACTCCTGCCCGAACAGTACAGTTCAAAACTTTGTCATGGCGCCAGCGTGTATCAGAGACGTCTCTCTCGGTCCCCTTCTTTTGGTCAGTTGTCAGGTGCCGATTGCATCTTCACACCCGGCACTGGTCATCTACCGCTGGGAACAAGTCAATTTCTAGCCACGCGTTGCTGGAACTTTGGTCAGTTGTCACGTCCCAACAAACAATGCATTCTGTGCCCGGTGGGTGCGGTGGGTGTCGGGGCCGACATTCCTATTGGATCGCTAGGATGGCTGCGGCAGGTACCCGGACGGGGAACACGGCGACCTTGCGTGTCAGGATGACTGACTGGGGTGAGTCCGGCACCGGCTCGAGCGCAAGGTTTTGCGAGTCGTGATCTCATGGCAGCAGTTCTGCACGGGATTGTTCAGCCAGCTCTGTACCGTAAGAGGTACAGTACGTACTGTGATGTATGCAATCGGCGGTACATCGTGGCACGGATAGCATCTATTTACCCACACAGGCAGACACAGATGGACGACTGGGATCGGGGCGGAGACTGGGGACCATCACCGTGCACCGCGGATTGGCTATTCCTCGTGAGCACCAGGGCTTTTGGAGTGGTGATGATGCTGCGTGAGCGGTTGACGGGCTTGTTGGCACCACACAACCAATACTACCAGAAGGCTTACTTACGACCGTAGATCATTCATTGCAGACTAGACATTGCAGCATAGTATGGATGAAATGAAGGAGTTTGTGTTTGCAATCTCTCGCACTGGATAGCGGCAGAAAGCAAACACGACTCGTTGTGTTGCGCGAAGTTGAACGGTGCAGCCACCAGTATCTCAGGACCCTCGAAACCTGCCTCTGCTCAGGAATAAGGAACCATGATGCTTGATGACGAGGATGGCGGGACGGCCTCCGTCAACTAACGAGCCAGCACAAAGGCTCTTGGGCCGTGGGCACCACCGAGCTCCACCTGGAATTGGTGGTCCGGTAGCAGTAGTTGCAAGCGTAAACGGCTGAACCACCGTTTCCTGGAGTGATGCTGCACAGTACAGTCAGGCAAGTATCTCACCCATTATCAATCATTACATAGCACCGTTAATTTGAGCTCTAGGGCCAGGGCAGCAAAGATGCAGTGCAGTGCAATGCAGTGCCAATCATTCGATCAGTCAATTGAGTCGATCGGTCAAATCAATGGAATTGAAACCCGCCGCTCTGTTTTCCAGGGGGCTCATCAACGGAGCAGTTTTTTTTTTCTGCGGCTCCCATCAGATTGGCCACACCCGACATGGTAGTATAAATCCATGGAAAAGTAAACAAAGAATTGCCAGAAGCGGCATTACGAGTTCTGTATTGTATTGTAATGCTCGATATTGCTTCAGCAGCTCGGTATCTACAATCTTTGAAACAGTAGGTCATTGCAAAGCACCGGTTAGGCGATATGGCCGACTCCCGCTATGATTGTGAACGGAGGAGTGCAAAGGTTAATAAGATGTTGGGGCTTAATAATAAGAGTGTAGATAAGCTCAATGGGGTAGGTTAGCCTGCTTGCGACGATAGTGTCCAGGTCGGAGGACCTGTGTGTTTATTGCCATGGGAATCCATGCCCGTAAGAGGTCGGGGTCGGGGGGGATTCCCTTTGCGGCATTCAGCAATATGAAGTGTACCGTGGCTCTGCAAGCAGGATCAATGATAGATAAGCACGTACGGATGAAGTTCAACAACATGGCCAGACCTGAGGAACGGAAAGGTAAGTGCGGCAAGTACGAATAGGCGGTTGATCTCCTACATATGGGCGAAGTAGATCATGGCTGCTATCGCGCAATGTAGCCTGCGGAAAGAGATTGTGTTGTTGAGAAGCTCTGCTCAGCATCCCGTCGTGCCCTATACACAAAGCCACAACAGCACTACTTGAGTACTACCACGACCGCACCGCGTGGGTTGGCGCACACATGGCATGGGTGGTAGGGGACATGGGGAGAAAGGTCGGGGTCGGGGTCAGGGTC
>Ga0247810_10000307_pt1 | contig 66678 bp, 64 predicted proteins | sample UWRJL119311C1_FD_179918 | JGI IMG/M metagenome (GOLD analysis project Ga0247810, IMG submission 179918) | Plant litter microbial communities from Arlington Agricultural Research Station in Wisconsin, United States - UWRJ-L119-311C-1 | ecosystem: Environmental > Terrestrial > Plant litter >...
TTGATGTCATTGTTTTTTTTTTCTCAAAGCTAGCTAGCTTCTACTTTAAAAGGTTGCTCATGCTTAAAAGGGTATGTCTTATATATATATATGGAACACTTGGAGAGAATGCCGCTAAGGTATTTTGGTTAGTTTATCATCATTTTCCCAAGTAACAAAACCAAGCAACGCTTGATAGGAATGATGTTTTCTCTCTAAGTAAGCTGCAGCTGCTTAACCCGGGAAAATGAAACTCCTTGCGGATTTCCCAATTGGCAGGCAATCTTGTTAAGGTTTGAGGGGAAAGGGAATAAAGCGAAGATGGAAAAAAAAGAGAATGGCAATGACACATGTTTATCAGAATGGAGATTGAACCCAATCTTAAATCCCCCCGCCGTCGATTTAGGTCTTGAGCGGCTATGATACTCATACTTCATCTTGCAGAGTAGCGCGGTAAGCAAGATATAGTATTGCATCAACTGTTGGTAAGGCCTAATGCATCTCTGCTAGGGGTATGTAGGTTGAAACAAGGGTTGGAGAAATTGATGAGGAGCAGAGTACAGCATATGAGGCACGACTTTAGGGTATAGAGTCTAGACATTGATCCAAGAAGTAGGTGCGCGAGAACAAATGCTTAGGAAAGCCGAATTATCAGCGTGAGCATTTCCTCTATAGCAAAACGGGATATGTCTATATCCTTCAGGAAGGAGCAAGACGAGGCACTGGATCTCGTCAAATAGTGAGGTGAAGAAGTAAAAGTGAATTGTGTTGATATTTAGAAGTTGACATATTCCATGCCCGAAATCTTAGACTCATGTTACAGTTTCGTTTCAAATACAAAAAGACCTTGACATCCTCTAGCTCCCTCTCTTGAGAATCTTGACTTTTTATCAGCATTGTACAAACACCTCACTTTCGTAAGCTAGCTCCAACAAGCAGGTCTCTCATCCTCTATTTCCTTTCCTCGGAAATATTTTCAGAGTCGTACTCGCCTCTTGTTGCTTTCGGGAAGCCTCTACGATCCCATACCTCGAATTCTTTAATACCAATTTTGTGCCATGGTATATTGAGATCTTTCGATACCCGGTCCATCCAGTGGGCAGAATTCTCGTCGGATTCCGGAGCAGCTCCTGGGGCAAAAAACAATGCCTTCATTTTCTCATCCTCCTTGCGCTTTTTTTCAAGATGTCTCTCCATACCATTCACCATAGATCTCTTGTTATACGCCCTCGGCTTCCTCGAATCTGCCACTTTGCGGTAGTCTAGCTCGAATCCTTGCTTGTCATAGGTAGGGCTACCATTTGGCCCTTTATCCAAACAGACGTAGGTGTCGTGGAAGCAGTGCTCTGGAGTATCTCGAATGAATTGTTTGTACCTATGAAATTCCTAGAATTAGCTTGCTTCACTTGAAACGTACAAGCATCGAGCTCGAGCCTAATTTCTCGTTTAAACGTACTCCTGCTCTTTCTCGTAAGCGCTCTTACGAACTTTGCTGCCCTTTGGCCCTTTGAATGGCGCAATGGTTGGGTTCAAATCATAACGACTTGGCATAATAGGTCCAACGCGTCCAGGAGTTGTAGGACATTCAGTTGGCTTGTTGTCCTTGTCAACTTTAGGTTTAGGAGTTGGTATAGATACCCTGGAGTGGTTCTCCTTGTTCTTCAACTTCATCCTTTGGTGTCAAGTCCTCCCCTTTCAATTTCTTGCTAGGTGGAGACGTGTAGGTGTCTAGAGAAGCTCTCTTATTGCCTCGGGGCTGGGTTGCCATTGCTGGTTCCAATGCACCTTTCAAATTTGTCTCCCCACTTGCGGTAGACATTGCGATAGATTAAACGCGATACTCAAACGTTTCTGAAGAGCTAAATATGATATATGATTGTTGGTGAACGTAATATGTGGAGTTGTACCGGACGCGTCTATCTGATGTTTACATATGACGTGCTTAGCACGTCTGTGCACTGTACTACACACTGAGCCAAGAGTCAGTTTAGTTCTATATATACAATGCTTGTGTAGCGCCGATGCGAATCTAATAATGTATCATCACTACTATCTGCTTTGTTGACATGGAGTTAGTTGCTAACCGGACTGACCCTTATGCTCTTGTCGAAAGTTATTAATTCCTGTTAGATTGAGTACGCTGTTGACTTTCAATTGGCGGGGAAAAGCGAACGAGTTAATATGAGATGTTGAAACATCAAGAGGATACGGCGATATGTGGCATATATGTAACGGCACTAGATGAATGATTGAAGAACCGCAGAGAGCCCAGTACTAGTGAGAGATGACATGTAAAGATGAGACGAGACCAGAAACTTGAACACGAATGTCATTCGTAACCTACGCCGAAGCGTCTTTTCAGCACCTACATGTTTTGCACATCTCTTCCTTTTCGAACAGCAGTGTACCGAAACAATAAAACAAACAAATCAGAGAGACGTGAGACGTGTCTCAGTTGCAGTCGTCGTCAGCATCAAGGCTCGATTGATCCATTCTCATGTCTATGGCACTAGATGTGCTGGCCGTGTAAGATGAATAGAAATATTACCTTCTCCTGATGAGAGTAATTCTGTGCCGGATGGGACTACGAATCGTGTACATGATGTGATTCTAAAATAAAATTGCTTATACATCCGCTAGAACATATGAATACCGCGATATTCCACGTCTCGAATACTTCTAGAGGAATGGGCCAATTTCTATCTGCTTCTACTACCATCTCGACTAACAGCATAGTGTAGAGCATTTGGGCAGACAAGCCTTCACAATATTTAAAGCATTGAACATAACTTCAAAGCATGCACATCGTTGTTGCACTCTTTGGAAAATTTAAGGTCCAATTGATTCATGCCAATGGTCAGATTTCCCAGCGTGCAGCACAGTAGGGCTAATAGACCGATGCATTAAGCTCCAGAAAAACGCTTCTCGGAAACAATTATAGATATCGATGGATTATTTCTTGCATTTAGAAACATGTTTGAGAAATGCTCTCCTGGTTCGAAGCATCCTGGGATTTTCAAGATAATCACTCAATTCAACGATCGAATGGAGTCTTACAATGATCAGAGATCTTTGACAAGAGATAGGAAGGGCATTTGAATAGCAGAAATTGAAAAATCTCAGAGATATTTCTTGTTGATCAGCCTTCTCCATAACAGGTGATCCGTGCCACTATTGCTCAACAATGCTCCGTGCTTGTTGTTTCAGGTACTCGTTGGGCGGGATCGGACAAAAACTCCATTTCGATGTACGCCACATCGAGTTGCATTTGTAACAGTCAAAATATGGCCAGAATCTATTCATTTCCGTCCCACTCCGATACTAGCTGGCATATTCAGTAGCAAGAATAATGAAATGTTGAAATGTAAGGCTAAGTCCAAAAGTGGAGGGGAACCCAGCATGTCACTAATTTTTACTTGCAGATACACCTTTCAGATGATCTCCATTCAACTAATAGATTAATACCCTAAGGTGGAGTTGGTGGCAGGTCCCACCTAGCACCTCATAATACCATACGTACAGTTGTAGCTTCAACAACTGATCGCTCTTCAAATATATTAGCTTCGGGGCCGGACCTCGTTCGTTCTAACAACACCCAAATCTTGCCCTGCCATCGTATTGCGCACCACGAACAACAACACGAATCGTTCTCTAGCTACTGACAGGTTGCTACCATAGCGTGTTTGCACCGCAAGAGGAGTACTAAATATCAGATCGCCGTGCAGCGTGATCACGATATGATCAGTCTCAAAGAACGACTTGGTATCATGCACGTTGAGGCGGAACCGTTAATACAGGAGAAGGTCGAATCTCCTCTACGTTAGTCCTACGAGCTATCTTACACTCCTGCCAACAGGACTAACTTCACTGCAGCAAAGTTCGCGTTGGCGAAGAACAAGAAACCTCAATGCATAGCCCATCGTGGATATAAGGCGGCATGGCCGGAGAATACAATGGGTGCCTTTAAGGGAGCCGTGGAGGTCGGTGCGCATGCGATCGAAACTGACGTTCACCTGTCAAAGGACGGAGTTGTGGTGATATCTCATGTTGGTTGTCCCCCCGATTGGGTCGCAAACGCTAATTTTGCAGGATGCGAGTCTCAAGCGCTGCTTTGGAGAGGAAGAAAAGATTATCGACTGCAATTGGAGCTATTTGAAAACATTACGAACTCTGGAAACACCACACCAGTCGATGCCGAGATTAAAGGATCTTTTGGAATATCTGACAACACCTGGGCTGGAGGACATATGGATACTGTTGGATATTAAGGTACGAGAACGCTGGACAACCTTTTGTAGAGGTATCTAATTTAAATACAGCTGGATAATGATGCCGACGATATTATAAGATTGATCGCTAGTACGCTGGAAGAGGTTAAGCCAACTCGTCCCTGGAAAGATCGAGTGCTTTTGGGATGCTGGGCAGCTTTATATCTTCCCATTTGTGCGCACTATTTACCGAACTATTCCATAACGCATATTGGCTTTAGCATATCATATGCACGGCAGTTCTTGAAGACACCACGGACTTCGTTCAACATGTACCAAAAGATTATGGTAGGACCATCTGGAAATGCGTTTCTCCGCGACATCAGGAAGGCTGAACGAGCGATATTCTTTTGGACTGTTAATGAGGTTGAGTGGATGAAATGGAGCATTCACAAGGGGGTCGATGGGATCATCACCGATGATCCTAAAAGATACTTGGAAGTATGTAAGAATTACGAAGGTGAGCCTATTTGTCTACCGCTAAGAATGTGGGGATCTGTCATTGGTATGAACATACTTGCATTCATCTTCAGCCTAATTTTCAGGTCGAGGTATGGGTTTAAACTGCGATCCAAGGGGAGAGTTCCCAGAAAACCATTAGGAGGATCTTTAAAGTCATGATCTTCAGAACAGTACAAATGCATGTTGAACAAAAGCGATGGCAAACAATTTTTTGTGTCTTCCGGTGATTTACGCAGGCAAACCTTTGGGGAAGCAGCTCATATCAAAATTCCTGGCTTTAAACTACAACTTCGGAATGTATTGCGCAGTCTGAGTATGTGTAATTATATGTGTGTCGACACACGGCCTTCGTATGTTAGCCATGGAAAAGTAAACAGCCTCTCATCCACAGTTCTAGAAACACTCTATCACAACTCAGTAACTATTCGTAATAGCAGGGTTAGCAACATATTAAGTACATTCATGGCATCTTGTGAGATAGCTGCTATATCAATACAAGGAGGGTATAGAAGATTGGAGCGTAGGTCTCCCGTGCCGTATTCACCTTGCGAAGCAGATTGTGAAATCGTATAAAAATTTCAGGATATAAGAACGCGTATGAGACAACTCTAACAGCTTGCCACAACCCACAATCTCATCTATAGCACATCCAAATCTGCTACACATCTGGGGACTTGTCTCGCGAGAGTTAAAGGTACCACAAGCAATGCGAAATTGAGTGTCAGGGACAAAATGACGGATGCCAGAGTCAAGGCGGGGACGGTCACTTCTTTGGCAAGCAAATTCGGAGGTATGAAGAAGATTGTTGGGGACATCAAAACCAAGTCAAGAAGAAACTCACAGGAAAGTAGTGATCACGATAGCGGAATTGGTAGAGACAGTTTGGCTAGTGAGCAGGACGCAGGCTCACCCAAAGAGCCCAGATCTATTAGTGGACGAATTGATATTGAAGGACGAGGCACTTCAATAAGCCATAGTGGAATAGAAAGGTATGTAGTCTCTAGAGACATTGGAAGCTTGTGGATATCACTCAACGCTGATTATTACTTCTTTAGAGGTGATCAGATCTCTTTGCCCAGACAGTGCTTGGATTCAGCAGCCTCCAGTCTATTGTCTGACGTTATTGATTCATCTGAACGCATTAGTCAAGATCCACGATACGTTACTGTTGTCAAGAACTCTAATATACCTTCAACCGAGCAGAAGCCAAAAAACCAAACGCGACTTTGGGACGTTACGGCTGAGCTTCGTCGCCAATCTATCGAAGAGTTCGATGGCACATACGCAAAAACCAGTGCAGATTGGGCCAAGGAGTACCAAAGTCTTTTGGATCATTCATGGTTACAGGATGACCAAGATTCAAAACCTGATTCTTCTCTTCCAAGAAACTGGGCTGCGTCTAAGCCTCGTTTCGCAGCATTGGCTAGAGCGGCGACTGGAGTTATTGGCAAGACCGGAGATTTGGGAGCTAAGTCGCCTGAGGTCTTCGGTAAGTTGACTTGGGACGATCTGAAGTACAGAGAGGATCTAGAGGCTCAAGCAGGACAACATATCCGGGGGGAGCAGATGAAGTTGGTTAACCAAGGTCTCGTTCGAATTTGCCAAAAGGATTGGAGAGTCGACGATGTTGGTTTGACCAGGATTACCGACAGAAGTAATCAACGCAGTCAAGCTATGTAAAAGCCAGCGAGGGCTAGAGATGGCTTAGGATACACTGACTAAAGTTACCATTGATGAGCCGCCTAGATGAAGCTTAGATAAATGTCGTGGAGCCGGCATTAACTTGGGATAAAACAAAATGCCGCATACAAACCTTTCTTTAGATGTTAGTCAATGAAACTCAATGCGCAGGATTCTGAATATTCTCCGGACTTTTGTCAACTATGGCAATAGTGCCAAAGATATAAGTCTACGCCACCTCCAGTATCGTTACTTTGGTACATATTGCCCGCCAAGTATTGCAAAATGCTTGAAACCACTGTAGCGAATTCCAAAAGAAACGATGCCTAGAACAACAATCTGAATATACCTGTTTCGGTCGTTCAGCTTATTCTATATAGGACGAAGGCACGAGCTCAGCTCTTATTGTTCGACTGTCTTAGGTGGTCTGATAAGAGGAGCTTGAGATACAGTATTTGTAATATATTTGATCACAGTGAAGAGTTTTTGAAAGGTTACTCCAGATTTGCTCGTCACGGTTTTGGATATTTGCAATTGCTCGATTACACTTAACATGCGTAGAATTATATAGGTGGAAGTGGAGCATCTTGAAAGCTCTGGGTTAACAGCCGCCAAGATACCCCACAAAATGCTTCGAGATTCTGCAAGAGTCTTGGCCACCGACTTCATGTTCAGGAAGACACAGTGTATAAATCGCAATCTGTTTATTTTGCTTATGAATGTAATGACATAGTGCTAAAACCATCATGCACAAGACACAGCTTCCTATCTCTGCCTTGCCGGCTTGGTGCAAGTTGAATGATGCCACTTTCTTAGACACATCGGTACAAAATCTACAAGGGAGAGGTTTCGGCATTGTAACGGAGCGTACTTTGAGCTCCGAAGATACTTTTGACGTTCCTAATCTATTGCTAATTCCTCATGATCTTATTCTTTCAGCCGAAGCGATTGAGGAACATACCAAAGTTGATCAGCATTTCCATCAATTGTTAGATGTTGCTGGAGGCAAGGTATGCTCTGTGCATGTTCTCCAACATATTCGGCTAATACTGATGATGTTCCTACTATTTAGTCTTTGAGAGGCGATATTTTACTTTTTTTGTTGATGCAAATCACAATTGCTTCGCAGGGTCATGACCGAAGTGTGGGATGTTCAAGTCCATGTAAGTTTGATGTTCTTGAGGGCAACTTTGAGAAAGCCTTGGGAGTTGGGTGCTGTGTTTTGTTTTGTCAAAAGAGCAACGCAAATTTATACTGCAGCAGTGTCTAAACCCCCACACTTGGTCTTTACTCTTCAAGATTATTGTATCAGGCAAACTAACATCGAGGTATCACAAACAGGGACTGAATACGTCAAAATGCTTCCTAATTATGTTCCAACTCCAACGTTGTGGTCCGAAGACGATATATCGCTGCTCGTGGGTACATCATTAGAAGTGCGTAAATATTCTGAGTGGAATATGTCTTGTGTCCTCTGCTGATTGCAAACATAGTCCGCCTTAGCCGCAAAGCTCGAAGCACTTGCTCGAGAGTTTCAAGATCTTCAAGAGACAACTGCCGGATTAGTGTGGTGCCATAAAAGTTGGTGGGAGAATACGGACTTGAAATTTTCAGACTGGGTAAGCACTTTATAGGACCAAAGACCTTCGGCTAATCAACTGTAGCTTCTTGTGGATGCATGGTATAGGTCAAGATGCCTCGAGCTTCCGAGTTCTGGAGAATCATTAGTTCCCTGTTTGGATATGGCCAACCACTCTTTAGAAGCTAATGCATATTACGAGGAGACTCATGATACAGGCGTCTCTCTCATCCTCAGGCCGGGGGTAGAACTTGAGTCTGGGGTAGAAGTTACAATAAGCTACGGGGACTTGAAAAGTGACGCAGAAATGCTTTTCAGTTACGGATTCATTGATGAGAGAAGCACTCGAAATGAACTTATTCTAAATATCGAGAGCTCACCAGACGATCCCTTAGGGAAAGCGAAGAGTGCTGCGTTTAGTGCACCGCAGATTGTTCACATAGCTCAGATAGACGACAAGATTGAGTGGGACAGTCCCTTTCTCTTTCTTTCTCTACTCAACGAGGAGGATGGACTAGAATTCAAGATGCAGATCCAGACTGATGGCTCTAGTGGAGCATGGAGAGTATTTTGGCAAGATTTTGATGTTACTGATGACATTGCGACCTTTAAGAGTCTCGTTGCTGGCCATGAACTGAAGGAGATATTCAATCTTCGCGCTGTCGTCATGTTACAAAGTCGGATTCGTGAACAACTAGAGCGGCTATATGAAAGTGATGAGCTTGTGTCACTGCTGGCTAGCTCATCTCCTTTCAAAACTGATCGACAGACAATGGCTCTCAAGTAAGTAGATACGGTGTTGCACTGTATTCTAAGTCCAAATCATACATGCCTGTGGAGTTCCGGATAATGTGGCATAGTAGGCCGTGCTGACAATCGGTTGTGCAGATTGCGAACAAGTGAAACAGAGCTTTTGGAAGCTGCTTATTCAAGCATGGAGCTGCAGGTTAGTATTTAGTGACTGAAAACTGGAAGCATGCGTATGAAGACTAATGGCCAACCAACAGAAAACCCATTTACTAGGACACGAGAAAGTGGTCTATTATCTTGGGCAAATAAATAGCACAACCCACGAAGAAGATCAGCCAGAGCCTCGTGAAGAGGATGACTTTAGTTAAGCATTTCTGGGCATGGTACATAGTTACCATCCCGGTTCACGAGAAGCTTGGAGTTTAGTCCTAACTCCTGCGTGATCCTCTACGGCAGTTCACTCAGAATTGCAGGTGGAAACCTCGTTCGCGTATGATCTGGTGTGGGAAATACTAAAATTCTGTTGAGATGCACGTACAATGTGCTGTATATCACAGGACAATCGCCCAACTTGCCGGTCAGGGCAGCAAACTGCACGTTTCTGAGGTGGTTAATCTTCTCATAAGCCTGTATTGCGGATAAAGCCTAGGTAGGTAATTTTGTAGCTTTTGCAGTTTGCCACCAATAGTTTGTTTGATGGTCTGGTGACTGGCATTAAAATAGCATATGTGGTTGATCTACCGTGTTCTTGTTGCACTATTCTTCAAAAGAAGCAGTTGGGCTTGTTCACAATTTCGTGTATTTCATGCGTGAAAAGTACGTAGCTTCTATTGCCTGATATATCAACACACGTGACAGCATGCTTAACCGCCTGAGTCTCCGACAACGCTCTCGTTCGGTTAAGTGAATTGTAATACGTAGGAGTTGTTAATATAAGTCCCGGAAAAACCATCACGGTAACGAAATTATTTTAGGGTTGCTGTTCTATTCATCCAGGTTCAGTATTTCGGTTATGTACTCACACTAGAAGCACTTACTTTAATACCACGAGCAATATTAAAGTACCAATAGAAGAGCTTCCAAAACTTCCACTACCACAAGGTCAAGATGCCAAGCAGTCAAATATAAAACTGCTACGCCAAGCCGACGAAGATCTACTATACCGTTGCTCGAAAGATCGACGAAACAGCCATTCTATATTGTTGGAGGTCGTATCTGCGTCGAGTGCGGCGGTTCTGGAGGAAGACGTGTCTCGTGGCCTCGGGTCCTTACATTCATATATAATATTTGCCAACAGTGCGGCACTTCGGGTTGGTCTGCCACATTGCTCGGTTCCCAGACACCGGCAAAATGTAATCCCCAATCACCGAGATGAAACAATCAACTTGAACCTGCCTGACGGAGCAAATTCTCAATCTTCGTGGTGGGGGGAAAGCATGGGCGAACTGGTGCTCGTCAGGATCAATTAGAGTTCACAAGCAAGAGCTTGTTGCGTACTCATGGAAACGGACGACATGATCGACGCACCATCAAACTAGTCTAGCAGCGATGACCATGTTACATTACAGAAGAGGAGAAAGCAGCGACTAGCATACGTCGTAGTTGGCGTTGGTCAGCAACAGTCAGTCATGATTGAGAAGCACAATACCATACAATACACAGCAATGCCACTTTCCACCTCCAAGACTTGCCTGGTCCTGGCTGACGTGGGTGAGCTGGGCGTTGTTCAAAGTGTTTGAGTTTGCGGTGATTCTCTCCCCGCAAATGTCAGTGCTGCTAAGCTGCCGAAGCTTGCCAATATTACAGGCCGTGTTCGTACTGGCTTCACTACATCAGCGGATCATACCCAGTTCGACCCATGTTTAGGTGCTGGCCAGCGCCCAATCGTAACTGTGGCGTTTGTTGAAAAAACCCCCTGTATACCTTGCAATAACGTGCTAGTCATATCAAGCAGACCAGGATGAACACTCCTCCCCCGCCCGCCCCCATACTCTTCCCCAGTTCCGTCCACTTCATCTCCATCTTTCCAACTTCCATCCACATTCAACATCTTTGCTGGGAATGCTCACTTTCGCACCTGCACAATCGAAGCAAGCTCGGGCATCTAAACGAAGCGCAATAGGAACGTGACGGGGCTTATCGTCAGTGGAGCCCAGAGAATATTGGCCGGACGAACTGTTGGAGCGAGGGTCTGAATGATACACATATCTTTACGAGACGTGATCAAGTCCGTAAGATGCCCGGAATACTCCCGATGAAGGTGATCAAGGTAGGGTCCAGTGCCCAGAGTCGTATTGCTCAGGCCTGTGACCGTTGCAGATCCAAGAAAATACGTTGCGATGGGATCCGGCCGTGCTGTTCCCAGTGCGCAAATGTGGGATTCGAATGCAAAACGAGCGATAAACTCAGTCGAAGAGCGTTCCCAAGAGGATATACCGAGTCGCTAGAGGAGAGGGTTCGTGCATTGGAGGCTGAGGTACGGGAGTTGAAAGACCTGTTGGATGAAAAAGATGAGAAGATTGATATGCTATCTAAAATGCATTCGAATTTAGGGAATCGGTCGAGACGTCGCTTGTCAACACCATCTGACTCCCCACGGTCCGAATCTGCGAAGGAGGATGTGCCAGTTGTACCAAAGGAAGACGTGTTTACGGTACAGGCGTCTCCACTCCTCCTTGGATCAGATGTATCCGACTCGTATTTCATGGGAGCATCTAGTGGGAGAGCTTTTGTTGGTAAGATTTATCGTAGCTCTAACGCCTATTGTTACTGATTCTAGACAGACACGTTTAAAAGAAAAGTTCAGGAAAGTGGGAAGTCCTTGGCTGGGTTCAATACGGAGGTCTTTCTCAATATCCAGCCCACGATGCCGCCCCCTAGGCTCATAAAGTACATAAAAACGACTACCGCACCTCCACGTATGTTCTCAGATAGATGTGTCAACGTCTACTTCCAGGAGTGGGCCCCACTGTTTCCTGTACTTCACAAGCCCACATTTCTTCGTTTGTACGAAGAGTATATGGTCGAACCCGAGAGAATCACTGATCCTCATAAACTATCTCAGCTTCATCTAGTGTTTGGTATTGCTGGTCTTTCTAGTGATACCCCTGATCGCGAGCACATAGCATTTTGTGAAAATCAGTGGCGTTCATCTTTGGAGATGATATTGAAGGAGAACACCTTAGCAACATTACAATGCCTTGTTTTGGCTATGATATATTGCATCTCTAAGTCTGACTACAATTGCCTTCAACATTACAAGGGAATAGCCGTTGGGCTTTCCCACCGACTTGGCTTGCATCAGAGCCAGAAACGCTTCTCTTTTGGCGCTCTAACAACAGAAACTCGGAAGAAGGTTTTCTGGACGCTCTATACGGTAGACTGGTACGTAAAGCTATTTATTACAGCTAGTGATTTGGCTAATTCTTGACAGTTTCTCGGCTGCAATGCTAGGGCTCCCAAAGCTTTTAAAGGAAGGAGATGTCCACACGGAATATCCATCTGACACGGACGATGAATACGTTACTGAGAAAGGTTTCCAACCTAGTCTCCCCGGCGAGTTCACGAAAATATCCAACGCACTAGCTCTCTTCCGCGCCGCTCGCATTCTCTCTAAGATCCTAGATCAAATCTATCCTGCAGCAACGGCATATGATATTTCTCTGCAGTCTCTTACGTCGCTTGAGAACGAACTCAACGAATGGTTGGAGAAACTTCCTTCTCATTTGAAACTCACATTCCGCCAAGAAAAGCCATCGACCGACATTACAGGTAGCCGTTCCGCAATATTGGTAAGTAAATCTGGATTATCATTCGACTGAATTTCCCCGCTGACGTGTGTAGTCTCTTGCCTATTATTACGTTCGATCGTTGATCCATCGACCAGCCATTGGTTCTACTTTAGGCAACAAGTCATCGCCGTCCGTAATTTCACTCGCTGATTCTAGTAAACACATAATACAAATTGTCCAGCTTCTCGAGGAGAGAAACATGTCCTTCTCATTCTGTTTGAACAGAAACGAGTTGCTCACACTATGTGGATTAAGTTTGCTCTACCAGGGATTAGATCTGAAGCAAGAGGGGAAGCTGATGCAAGACGGCCAGCGTCTGGTAAATGTGGTAGTCAAATATCTCGAAAATGGGAGGTCTCCTTGCGCATCGGACTTCAAAAGATTGACTGCAACCATGCTCAACCAAGAGGCTCCAAACAAAACCCAATCTTCACCAGCTACGTCAACATCAACGAGAGCAACGCCATCTCCACCGACTGCGAGGAAACAGTTACAGCCGCAATTATATAGACATAACAGTATGAGTGAGAGCGACCTTCTTTCTCAACAGGAAAAGCTAAGACGAGCTACTTTGTCGAACCTTGCAACACAGTCTCAACAGGACAGCTATCACTATGGACATGGCTCTTTGGAAACCATGGCTTCTAGACCTACCGTTCCAAGACGAGAATATCGCAATTCCACTTCACACACTTCTACAATAGTGAAATCACAGGCCATCAAATCAGTCAACCCTCCGAATTTAGACTACCTCTCACTCAACAATACGCCACCACCATCCCAGTTACAATCGCAATCACCAACTCAAACACGTCATCACCAATCTATGCATAATATAGCATACTCTGCTTCCCCACACCCTAACAATAAGACATCAACTGCCACAGCGTCAGAATGGGAAGTCCTCGTCGGCTCGTTTGACGATCGCCATCTCTATGATGCGATTTACGGAGGAGGACCACCACAAGCTGTCAACCTAAACGACGCAGTCAATACCAACCTTGGAGAATGGAATACAGATTCATGGGAGTATACGTCCCTTGGAGTGGACAACTTTACAAACGCAGCTCCACCTCCTACCAGCGTTCTGAGTTTCTCTGACGAAAGTCTAAGCTCTGGTGACGAACTTTCAGCTAGCGACCTGGCGTTGTCTGCTCAAGATAACAAGCCTGCGCTGCTAGCAGGAAGTATGTGTAATGAAAATTATGATTATCTTCTGGAAGGGTTGGATCGTACTCAAGCCATTTTTGGGCTATAAATATGCGCTGATTTTGTGAGCGTTTGGCGTTATATTTGTCTATTGACTCCTTCATAAGGGAAACAGAAATACCGGATGTGCGGAGTTGTGGCGTAAATATTCCTTCTGTTGAAGCAAGTCTTCTCCTTTGTTATATGGAGCAGGTTTGAATGAGTGGACTGCAATACCGGGTTATTTGCTGGAAATACGAAGCCTTCAAAAATTATAAGAAATACCAAATGTACAAGAAATACATGCAATTGTTCAATGGTTTTTAAACGATGTGTTTCTACTAGCGTGAAACAAACCCATAATGAAATCCTACCCAACTACACACAACTATGACCATACATCGTTGAAGTATTGCCTCGCTCCTGTCAAAGAAAGCGAAAATAAGTTCTCTTAATTACTTTATCACCAGACCTCGAGTTTTCTAACAAAATTTCACGCCAGTATTCTTAAAATCCAAATCAGATCCTACAGATGAGACAAAAAAACAAACAAAGCCTATACAACCGAGTTTTCCGCGCGATAATCCAAGTATTTAATTCTCGAACAGGTCTTGACTGTAAGTAAGCGAGGCACCAGCTATCATGCACGTACATGACATGAGAAGTGTAGAGCGACAGAAGCGGAAAAAACATGGGGAACATTGGCGCAATGGAATCTCTGGCGTAAGAGTTATGGTCACGAGAAAGGTTTTAACTGTTGATCGATACATTTGATAATCTGGGGTGTTCTAGCAGCACTGGTTCTGATCAGATTTGTTCATATGAATACGTTCCAAGGCGAGTGCGTGGTGTATTCAGATCTTAGCTCGTAACACAGATCCCAAGTCAAGAAAATTCAACGCCTGTGCTATGCTACCAATGCCTCTATACCGAATGTGACGCCTAGATTGATGAGCCACCCCTAGAGTGGGCCGATATTCCCCCTTATGCCCGGCCAACCTTGAATGACAAAACCTATTCGTGTTAGTGGACCTTTCTGAGTGTACATTGTTGCACGTGTTGGCTTACATCATTCTTCCCAATAGAAACTATCTCATCCTCGGCAACTCTGACGCCTGCAGCGCCTTCTATATAAGCCAGAGGCGCATCACCCATTATCTTGCGGCCAACCTCTGCAACAGTGGTGTTCTTCTTGACCAAGACACAATCTCTGAATACTGCGCTTGTGCCAGACGCTCCAGATGCAAATGAGTGCACGTTGCGAACTGGGAAGACGGGAACCAGGCCGAGAAGTTCGGCAGCTCTAGATAAGACTTGTACTACTCCAGTGGATCCAAATCGATATCTGAGAAATGTTAGCTTTGTTCTGTGGAGCGTCAGTTCAGTATACTTACAGAACCATATCTTTGAGATTTTCTATTCGAGCCTTGAGCTTCTCGTCGAGTTCTTTTAGACCACCGCCTTCTGGATCGCCGTCGGCTATTAAGTCTTCTCTTGTATCCACAAATTCGCTGCCTTCGGTATACTTGACAAATCCCTGCTTTGCAAGTTTCCTCAAGAAGATTTCTGATATAGCAGAACAGAGGACTATAGATTTAGGATCCTGCATCTTGGCAATTTTGCTGATATTCTTGTCGGCATCTGCATGGTCTATCTTGTTGAGCGCGATGACCGTAGGGAACTTTTCATCTGTAAAGGCCTCCACAACCTTGGAAACCGTTTCATTGGACCAGTGTTCCAACGGCTCCTTCAGGGCCAACTTGTCCAACGTCCTCGCAACCACTACAGACGTACTTCCATATCCAGAAAATTGCCCTTGCAAAGTTTCGACAGCTGTAGCTTTCACTGCAATATGTCTCCGTCTTACAGAACCCCATTTCTGCATCAGATTCCCTCTTATCCACTGTACGATTTCCGAGCGCAGCCAGACGATATCCTGCGAAGGGTCGTAGCCTCTTGTTGCCTTGCCCTCTGCATCTGTTGTTCCACTCACATCCACCACATGAACGAGCGCATCCGCATGGCGCAAATCATCCAAGAACTTGTTTCCTAGCCCCTTTCCTTCATGCGCTCCCGGAACCAACCCCGCAACGTCTAGAAGCTCTATGGGGACCGATCTTTTGCCGGCGACACATGCGCCATAATTGGGTTTGCACTTTTCCGAGACGTTAAAGCGCGCACATGCACATTCTATCTGTAGGTAGCCAATGGCTCTTTGGGGATCGATGGTTGTGAATCTGCGAACGTTTAGCAAGAGATGATTAGGTAGCTCGCGCATTGCCGTCCTTACGGGAAATTTCCTAAGGCTCATGAGCTTCGATCTTTCATGGAGACATTAGGTTACGCACCAACTTTCGAGGAGGCATCTGTCAAGCTGTTCAGAGTGGTACTTTTGCCGGATGAAGGTTTTCCGACCAAGCCGATTAATGGATCGCGACCCATTTTGTATGTTCACCGGGTGGTCCTAAAAGTTGTATCTCTACTATTTCGCTGCCCCTCACCTCAAGCAAATTTCGTTACGTTGTGCATATTCTAAATATACACCCCTCGTTTTGTTTAGCCCACCTATGTAGGTGTACACCAAATCTTTTACGGGAGTGCTTAGTCCACATAACCAAGTCCAGTGACTGACTATGTATGACCTTGGAGAACCACTAGCTTACTCTACGTCAATTCTGTAAAGTTTGCTTCAGGCGTCCTCAGCCATTAGAATTAAAGTCTTGAAGTGGTGACCTTCTCCTCGCTCTTTTAGAGTACTCGCAAGTTACAGACTATGTATAGTGCTGTGCCTTGGCAATTGAACTGGGCCAGGAAGATGCGGCATTCTGAGCACACGGGAGGGAGCTTATTACTTAAGAGAATGCTACAGAAATTAAAAACCCGTCAAGTTTTTCTTTGTTATGAGTTTCTTGATGATACTGGACTATTTCCTAAACACCTTGGTTTCAAACCCCAAGCCGGGAGTCGGCTTCTTGTCGTCATTTGACAGCCTGGAACGGCTACACGGAAGTGTCTTTACTTGTGTATCCAAGGTCTTGGATGTATTTCTACTTGGGATGGAAACACCAGAGGCAAGAATAACCAAGCATAGAGCAGAAACAAGAGCCGGTCCTGATCATGCTGAAGAAATGGCAACGACCGTTTTGCCTCTGAACGCGTGAACTCCAGGGCTGACCTGACGAATTCTGGTACGGAGTAGGCCGCAGCCACAGACACAGCCACAGTGGTTATCCTTTCTCTACCGTGTATCCTAGTGTCGCTGTAGAAGCTTTTCCAACTAGCCAGACCTGGTTGGTCAATCAAGCAACATGAACCGGGGCTGCATAACTCTTCTTCCCACGTTGTAACTTATTTACGTCCTGTATAGCTCTAGGCTCGATAGGACTATAGTATAGCGGGCCGAACGTGGTTAGCCTGCCTCCGCTCCAGCCACACGCCACACTGGTGACGTAGGATCTGCTAGCGTGCTTTTATGTTTTCGTCACTAAGAAATGAATTGTTGATCGAAAGTTGGTACGGCACGACAGGATCTTGGCAGCAGCTGCGAAGCCGTCGTCATAAAAGGGAAGTGACTCCCGTTACAGTTCGCTTTTCTTCTTCTTCAATCACAACTCAAAACTTGCCTACTATATAGCAAACCACTCAACACCAATACACTCTCAATCAACTTCAACCTACCTCCATATACACCAATATGCCTTTCACCGCAAGGTAAGCTTCTCATTCCTACTTCTCAGAATCCTTCCGATGCGCTTTGCACGCCTTCACCTACTGCTGTGGTGGATGGCTAAAGTCGTGGAGAGCGTCTGATGAGACTATCCAGAGCCTGCAGCTAACATAACTCCAGCGATATCTGCAAGATTGTTCTTGCTGTCATTCTCCCACCTCTCGGTGTTTTCCTTGAGAGAGGATGCGGGGCTGACCTCTGCATCAACATTCTCCTCACCATCCTCGGATAGTATGTTCTTCTAATCAGACCACTTGTGCCCCCTATACTAACTGCAACACAGCATTCCCGGAATCATACACGCTCTGTACATCATTCTGAAGTACTAGACGACAATGACCATCCTTTACACCAATTTGGTCTGCTCAAGCATCGCGCTTCTGCATTTTCTTTAACTGGTTCCTCTGGCGTTTTATGCATCCTGGTTACTCGGTATCTGCAGCAACCTCCTAATTCTTTGGGGATACAATTCGAGGGCACATGGTTGAATCAGGTGCAACTTAGCATTGGGATATTTTTGCAGTCTACGGATTTTGCGATGATCTGGGGAAAGCTTCGGACGATACCACTACCTTACTTAATTAAATACAACAGTTCTTGATACCCAATACACTACAACATCCCAAGTACAATATTTGCTTAAGTGAGTGACGATGTAATTGTTAGACAAGCTTTTGGTGTGACGAGCAACAACGGTACTCTCGGGATGTTCGGTCCAGAGAGTAATCAGATGATTGATGCTTGCATATTGATTGAATTTGTCAGAGCGTGTCACCAAGTCCAACCAAGTGAAAATTTGGATCTAAAAATTTGGATATTTTCATTACCAGTTTTTTCTCTGTTTATTCCACACTATCCTCACTCATCTTTGCCAGGAATAACAATAACATCCCACCAAGCCAGAAGACTGGTTGACACGTGAACCGGCTCGGCTAGTCTTTTAAGGTTAAACGAGAATCTTGGCGCGGCACTCTGAAAAATAAAAACTCTCCACCACGACAACTTCCTACACCAACCCAATTCAAAAACGACAGGACGTAGGATTTAACTTCTTTGCGATCACCTCTCGACAAAATGGCACCATCCACAGTACGTAAATGAACATTGCTTTGCTGTTGGCCCGCCTCTTTGATGAGGTTGTGGCGTGATGCAGTAGGCTAAGATCATGAAATTATAGAAATCCGGCTCTAAGGCCAAGCAAAGCAAGGTTACTCAGAAGGTAAGAAGATCCCTCTCATCGGTCTCCAATTCCTTATGGAGGAGGAGGATGCGGTTCTGTGCTGTTGGAAGATGTGCTGATTGTGGGAATAGTTCATCATCAACGCTTCGCAACCCGCCAGCGACAAGATCTTCGACGTCTCCGCCTTCGAGAAGTTCCTCCAGGACAAGATCAAGGTCGACGGCCGTGTTGGAAACCTCGGTGATACCGTCCAGATCTCGCAAGTTGGCGAGGGAAAGATTGAGGTTATCGCACACACTCAATTCTCTGGCAGATACCTCAAGTACCTGTACGTAGCCCCACCATTCCTGGCCATCCAAAGGCAGTCTGAAAAACATACTGGCTTGGCTTGTTGAAATTTCTGCTAATGAAAAATATAGGACAAAGAAGTTCCTCAAGAAGCAACAGCTCCGTGACTGGCTCCGTGTCGTGTCCACCTCCAAGGGTGTTTACGAGCTCCGATTCTTCAACGTTGTCAACGAGGAGGGTGAGGAGGATGACGAGTAAGGGATTGGAATTTGATGGATTTGGGTGTTTTTAATGCGTCACACGGACCAGATGAAGCACTCGCAGATAGCTAGCTGAATAAAAAAGTTCGCATCTGCCAACCCCCAAAATTCTCACTTTCTCAACTGAACCATTTTTTTTGACGTTTCGATCAACACCTTTATCGCTGTATGTTCTACTACTACCAAATCATCTCAAAATCGACCAGATGTGACACTATTTGAACTCTTGGAATGCGAGATTTTCTTAGACGTGATTGTATCAAGCTGTATCAGCAAGTTGTAGTTGCATTAAATATCGAAAACACGTATGTCAACAGATCCTAATATGCAGGATGAGAATCCAATGAGAACTATCAGTTTGGCTTTGGTAGTTCTAGCGTATCGAAAAATTCGACATGACTTTTATATGAAGATAGGCTTGTATGTCTACTTCCTTCTGGCCCCTTCTCTGCTTTGCGAATTCTGCTTTCACGACAGTATTACCTAAAAGCCATCTACCTTTATTCCCTTTTCGTTCTCTGAAACCAATCGTTCCTGATTTGCCTCCACCCACCAAACATGTGTAGGATCCTTTGAAGTGTTCTTCCCTTCCGCATCCATCTCATCCCACGGCTTCGGCGCCAAAATATAGTGCACGTTTTTCACTTTATCATCCCTCCATATGGGCTGATGAACCCCTTCCCACCTCAAAGTCTTCAGTGCATTATAGATATATGGCAAAGGAACCCAACATCCTCTAAACAGTTCAGAGAGTAGGGATTGGTCCGCGAAGTCCATGTCAATAGCGGCATCGGATTCCATATGCGCCAGGATGAGGTTGTAGACTGCCTTTGAGGGGTTTACGACTTGGAGTCCGCCGTTCATAAATCCGAGAGGACCAACGGCGGGATCGGGGCCAGTAGTTTGGGCAATTTCAGGATTAGAGTGTTGACTTGTGAAAGCGCAGTTCTCGGGTATCCTTTTCTTTCATCAGTTTTCTTCCGCTTGGAAACGAGGAGGGAGCAGGCGCATACCAATCTTTGGGATAATGCGGTTTCTTCAACGGATTGCAAACACAGGCATGTCCGGCTGCAAATACCTTCTTCCCTTTCCCCTCCAGCTCTGGACCATCAAGCTCCATTTCCATCAGCTCGTCCATGTTCTGCATTACTAACATGTCGCTGTCTAGTTGAACGACGCGGTCATATTCTGTCAGGTTGAATGGCGTAAGTTTAGACCAGCAGTCATAGAAGCGTGGGTCCGCTGAATAGTCCTTCCCTTTGCTTGGGAGGAGGTACTCGATGCGTTGCTTGGGAATACCGCGAGCTTCGAGAGCGGCGTGGCCCTCCGCTGGGAAGGCATCGGTGTAGAGCGCGACAAGAGGATAGGCGGATTTGTGTTTCTTGAGAGAGTAGTCCAGGGTGATGAGGCCGGAGAGGTAATTGGTGTTGGTGATAAGAGTTGTCCAGACTGAATCAGTTAGTATCTCAGCTCCTACTGTCCATTAGGGAATTGTAGTACCTCTTTTGGAATCCGTAACTCTGGTAGATTCCGCCATTTCTAGACGAAGACTCTACTCAAACAGTAAAAGCGCAAAGGGGTTTACGTTCAGGAAAGATATGTGGTGTCGAGACAAAATTGAGACAAGGACCAGATCTAAAAAATTATTTAAAAGTCAAGGGACTTTGGACAATCGGTTCCTCTGTCAAGTGAGAAATAAATTGGCTCTATGTATCCTATGTTACAATTCCCCCACCACGGCTCAATCTGCCCCTCCAAACCCACCCATATGTACAGGGATGACGAAACCCTGAAGGAAGCGGCCGCTCGAATCATGATCGTCACCAAACCACATCCAAAATTTAAAGGCGTCCGATAATCCCGTTCGGGGTATCGCAGGTGTTGTCCTTGTACTACAAAACAGTGTGCGACCAAATCTGCCAGGAAAGGGAACGTAGGCAGAAGCTCATGTCCACTACCCAGGGAACTATTCGGCCCCAATCTTTTGGCCTATGTCAGCTACGGAGCTTGGGATCGGGAGGATGACCGAGAAAGATGGGATTGCGAACAAAGATAAGAAGGAGAATGTGAAAAACTACAAAGGCTTTGTTGCTGGCATCTTTTCTGGTGTTACGAAGTTGAGTGGTGAGTTCTAGCTTTGCTATTTTCTTTCTGGACAAGACGGGCTCGAGATTGTATCTTCCTTACTTCTCTTTATAGTATAATTTACGTATAGCATACTGACGTTTCAACAGTTGGGCACCCCTTCGATACCATAAAAGTCCGTCTCCAAACCTCAGACAAATCCAAGTTTTCCGGTCCCCTAGAATGTCTTGTCCAAACCCTCCGCAAGGAAGGAATTGTTGGTCTTTACAAAGGCGCAACACCACCACTAGTAGGGTGGATGTTCATGGACTCTATAATGCTCGGCTCACTCACATTCTATCGGCGCATTCTAAACGAGAACCTCTTCAGTCCGAACCGCATGCTCGCGTCTCCGGTCGGTTTTGCCCGCCATGACCCTGCCCTTACCTATACTCAAGTCCAAAAACTTCCTACGATCGGACATGCCATGGCGGGCGTAATGGCTGGCGCAACAGTCTCCTTCATCGCCGCTCCGGTCGAACACATTAAAGCGCGTCTCCAAATCCAATATTCCAGTATCAAATCTGAAAGATTATACAAAGGTCCCATAGACTGCGTGAGAAAAATTTACAAATGTCATGGACTACCAGGACTTTACCATGGCCTCAGCGCGACGCTACTATTCCGTAGTTTCTTCTTCTTCTGGTGGGGATCCTACGACCTCCTCACGCGGCTCTTCACTGAGAAAACCAATCTCTCCACCCCGGCTATCAATTTCTGGGCTGGAGGTCTTTCAGCACAGATCTTTTGGATGACTTCTTATCCTTCAGACGTGGTGAAGCAACGTATCATGACTGATCCCCTAGGAGGAGGTCTTAATGATGGAGTTCGTCGGTTTCCAACGTGGAAAGCGGCTGCTCTGACGGTTTATCGTGAGAATGGGTGGAAGGGCTATTGGCGAGGATTTGTGCCGTGTTTTCTGCGAGCGTTTCCAGCGAATGCGATGGCGTTGGTGGCTTTCGAGGGTGTGATGAGAGCATTGCCTGAGTAAGTTGTTCAAAACGTCTATAAGGGACACATGATGGCGTTTGGGATATGTAGATTAGTGTAGAATATGTGTAGACTATAGTAGACCATCTTCTCTTCAATTTTTCCTAGCTCCAGCTCCGAGATCAACCCATAAGAAAGTAAGAAAGCTTCATAAAGGCCAATAAACTCTGTTTAAGTAACGATAGGTGGTACCTTTTTTTTGTTAACATGCAAATGAGATTACGCTTCAGAACGACTTATATTCAAATTATATGTGGGTGTATATTCTCCTGGTAAAGTTTGAGTCACGTGTAGAAGCCATGTGATCAGGTGAAGATTCGGGTTTTGAATTTGAGAAGTCTCAGTCCCCAAGGGTATCAATTTGATCATTTGTATGATCATAATTACTATGCTACTTTAGACTCCATCATCATGCCCCGTCGTAACGCCATTCCGCTTGATGCTTTCCCATGCCTAATAAGTATCTCTCACTATCTTACAATTACATCCGATTGTCAACTTCCACCAACCAGGCCTTGGCTAAATCCTTTGCTAGCCCAAGCCGTAAAATTCTCAGAACGTCTTCGCTGGTTGTGGTAGCTGTGATGCCGCTACGCCAATCCCATCCACGCTTTATGTTTCCTTTCACTAGCACTCCGCTGCCACCCATTGACTGCTTGAATTGAGAAGCCAACATCGAGCTACCAACGAGAGAGAAACTGCTCGTTCCGCTGGCATTTGATGTTGACTTCCGCAACATGTCACTTGGAGTAGATCCTTTCAAACCTTGGCCCGAAGCGATCACTGTCTTCAAAAAGTCGTTGCAGGCTTCATAGACACGGGGACCGACAGTCTGGATATCTTCAACGGCCTTCAATAAGATGTCAATCTGAGGCACTGTCATCATGAAGTTTGAAGTATTCACAAATACCATGGCTTCACCGAGTAAGGCGAGGAGAAAGTCGACGCTGACAACTGCCCCCCGTTCTTCGTCATATAGACCACCACGGATATTATCGTCGGAACTTGTGATGACTGCCATCAAAGCTGCGGCAGCCTCTTCCTTTCGTGCAAAACTGCCTTGTCTAGGCTTCTGACCATTTGAAATTGAAAGTTCTTCATCGCGGAGTGCATAGAATTTACGAAGGGTAGCATATCCACTCAGGTTCTTGTGGAGTAGTTCCGCAGCCTCAACATCCATTTCCGATAACTCGGTAAGAGCATCCTTTGGTGATGAGATCAGTCTTTCTAGATATTCATCTAACTCAGCAGTAGGAGGATAGGCTGTCGACTGCAATAGCGAGTATGAGTTCAAGAGGTCAAGCACATCTTTCACTTTCTCAGTTTTATGGGACAGTGCATAATACCACAATGCTTCTCCATATTTGTGAGTATTTTCTGCAAGATCGTCGGCATAGGACTAAACCACAGTTAGTCAAGCTCTGATTTCGATCACATATCCTTACCTCGGCGGTATGTTCCGCATGATGATACATGCCAATGTGGTTGAGTAAGATCCAGAGCCTGTCCACGGTACTCGCTGAGTCTAATGAAAAGCCCTGCAAGAAATTCTCTATCATGTCCTCGATACGAGTCGTGGAGTCAAGCCTTCCTAGTATAGAAATAGCCACTTCCCAGCCTTCCCTCGTAAACCCCTGAGCTTCTAGCGTGCCATAACTTGCTATCGAATTGGCGTATGCGATAATAGTCTGATCTTTTATACCGTCGTCCTTCGAAGGCGAAGAACTTATGCCAAGTGTGTTCAGGTCATCTTGATCAAGACTACCCATATTGATAAGACTCTGAGGCTCAGCGCGTGGTAGCCAACCAGCCATAGAAGCAATCTCTGCGACAGCGGTGGAGACTGGTCCTGACCAAGCTCTTAATATGTTGATTACTGCCTCATCGTCTCCCTCTAGAAGCGATGCTAAACCTAGCTCGATGAGATTTGTACTTTGGACGTGCAGTTCAGATGATTCGTTCGTAACCACATCGAATGCCCGACGTAGTTTTCTCAGATATACTTCTCCATCCGAATCGCGAGAGAGTGCCTTACGCGGGACAGCATGCGAACGACCGAGGGCTAATCGCCTATCCTCCTTTCCCTCATCCCACCATGCAAGCAAGCCAACCGTCGCTTCAACCCAGTCCTGTGCGTTTGCCATGATAGCTTTTGAGTCTCCTGTAAGTATGCTATAAAGAATTTGAAGTTGTTGATAGACTTCCCAAGGAACCTGACTTTCTGCCTTCTTTGCCGTCCGACTATATGTATCAGAGAGACGCGATGTACCATAGTTGACAGATTCACGAGAGTCTCTGTTGTTACCTTCAGCAAATGTCCTCAAGTCTTCAAGTGCCTGAGAAGCCTGGAATCGAAAAACGGTCCATTGATCATTTCTTATATCCCAGTCTCCCTTCACAGCGGGACAGAGATTGAGTACTTTGACTGCTGTGGAGACGACCTTCTCGACATTTGCCAGCGCGATACCTTTGTAGCCAGCTGAAAGGATACCATCCATCTCGCCACGTGCATTTCTCCACCCGGCGTGACTTAGCAGATGAGCGACAGCAGTGACTCTGCCCCGAAGTAAACCATTGAGTATAGTATCCCAAAATAGTGGGTGACTTGCTGGGCTTGGTCTATATGCTTGTATTTCTTCAAACTGTGATGGATTGGGATCATGATGCTCATCCATCCACTGAACCATTGACTCGGGCAATGGCTGAGTATTGGAGTAGAATGTTGTGTCTGCCTTAGTACTTTGTGGCTGATGGATCTTCAATATGATACCGGCAAGAAAATTCGCCTTTGCAAAGTTCGAAGCATTCGAACCTGGCCCAATTGTCGAAGTGTATTCCTCCGAGTCGTAGACCACAGTCTCCTCGTGAAAAGTTGCCCAGAGCGCCAAAAGATCTCTCGATACAGTCTGTAGAGCAGCATGAAGCTCATCATTGTCCCTCAAACCTTCCTCGAACAGGCTTGCAACTAAAGCCTCTGTTTTGAGTATGACGATATCCGATTCCTCAATTGCTGGTGGCCCCATCTGGCTAACCGCGTCCTTGGCAAGCTTTCCATATATTGAAGACTTTGCATGAGTTGAGAAGGACCCATATCCTCCGCTTTCTCTCAAAGCATCAGGAGTAGCGAGGAGTATATCCGAGTTGGTTTGCTCATCCAAATCTATTAAATCTCCAGCCATCCTGTCGTCCTCATAACCATCCATATCCTCATCACCATCTTCCGATTGATCGTCGTTATCATAGCCGTAAGAGCGAACATTTCCGGATCGATGGTAATCCTCTTTCTGGTACCTTGCCTCCTCTTCGTCTTCTTCATCCTGGTAACCCTCGGTGAAGTCTGCCTGGCTTGAGAATAAACCCCGCGAGCTCTGGGATACGGCGTTTGAAGCTTGGTGCATGTAGCCTGACTTCATGGTTGATTTAGGGCTGTTAAAATCGTGCTGTGATGTATCATATGACGACTGCTGTGAGAACGATAGTGGCTTTACCGGATTGGGTGTTGTGCCAAACATGGAGCTGTTTATCACTGAAGATGGTGGGAGGCCAGCTGGAGTGAACGAACCTCCGGACGAGGGTGGAGGTCCAGCTGGAGTAGTGGAAGGATTTGAGGCACCAAAATCGAAATGATTGTTGCCATTGTATGAATTCTTATTTGGTGTTGTCGGAGGGCTGGATGAGAAATCTGGTACCTGGTAAGACATAGTGTACACGGTTTGAAGAAAACTTTCAGGCCGGCCGTAGGAAGTTACCAAAGCTCAATCCAAAGCTGAGTGGTTGGTCGGTCGTTGGGCGCCTAAGTAGTTGAATCTTCCTGAACGCTTCGTTGACGCAGTGGAAGCATGACAGGTCTTTATTTATTTTGGAGCTTACAGCAGAATATCTACGCTAGCGTGGGATCGCGTCTCCCCCCAGACAACGCGCCAACGACCCCCCATTCAGATCCATTAAACTCATGATTAGTTACTTACCTGCCTGTAAATTCCAGAAAGTTCTTTGCAGTAATTATGCCACGGTATTGACTCTTTTATTCTCAGGATTCCAGACTCTAACGTCAATCAATAGGGAAATCATCACGGTTCAGGCTGGTCAATGCGGCAACAGCAGTTAGTACCCAAACATTCAGACCAAGAGATGTGTAGTCGAACTTCTGCTAATGCAAAGACCATACAGTCGGAAGTCAGTTTTGGCAGCAGCTATGTATGGAGCATGGCATCAGTCAAGATGGCAATCTGGAGGACTTTGCGACTGAGGGCGGTGACCGGAAGGATGTGTTTTTTTACCAGTCTGACGACACTCGATACATCCCTCGCGCAATATTGATTGATTTGGAGCCTCGTGTACGTGCTTAAGATGACAGCGAAAATATACCTCAAGCTCTAACGATATAAATACAGGTCATAAACGGAATTCAAAGAGGACCTTATAAAAACATTTACAACCCGGAGAACTTCTTCGTTGGCAAAAATGGAGTGGGAGCAGCGAATAATTGGGGAGATGGGTATCAGACAGGCGAGACTGTTCACGAGGATATTATGGAAATGATTGACAGGGAGGCCGATGGGAGCGACTCTTTGGAGGTAAATCAGATCGTCTACCGTAGTATACACTCTAGATGGACTAATACTTGGTAGGGCTTTATGATGTTACATTCCATTGCTGGAGGTACAGGCTCTGGGCTTGGTTCCTTTCTTCTAGAAAGACTCAATGACCGCTTCCCAAAGAAGATCATTCAGACATATTCAGTCTTTCCAGATACTACAAATTCTGGCGATGTGGTAGTACACCCTTATAATAGTTTGCTATCCATGCGAAGGTTGACACAAAATGCGGACTCGGTTGTCGTGCTAGACAATGGCGCATTATCTAGAATTGCAGCAGATAGGCTTCATGTGCAAGAGCCGTCATTCCAACAGACAAATCAGCTTGTAAGTTATAATTCCAGACCAAAATATCTGTAGCTAACCTTAATCAGGTATCTACGGTGATGTCAGCCAGTACCACTACACTTCGATACCCTGGTTACATGCACAACGACCTGGTCAGCATAGTTGCATCTCTAATTCCAACTCCCCGTTGTCATTTCCTCATGACCTCTTATACACCTTTCACAGGTGACAGTGTCGAGCAGGCTAAAACTGTTCGGAAAACAACTGTATTGGATGTTATGCGCCGCCTTCTTCAACCGAAAAATCGAATGGTATCTACGATTCCCGGGAAGAAGAGTTGCTATATTTCTATTTTGAACGTCATCCAGGGAGATGTGGATCCAACAGATGTCCACAAGAGTCTTTTGCGAATTAGAGAACGTAGATTGGCAACCTTTATTCCATGGGGTCCTGCAAGTATTCAAGTAGCCTTGACTAAGAAGAGTCCTTATATTCCAATGAATCATAGAGTCAGCGGCCTTATGTTAGCAAACCATACGAGCATTGCTACGGTATTTTTCCCTCAGCCCCGAATTTTTCAATCACTAATTGGATATCTCTAGCTTTTCAAGCGCATCGTGCGACAATATGATGGTATGCGGAAGAAAAATGCTTTCATAGAAGGTTACAAGAGAACCGCGCCGTTTGCCGATAACTTCCAGGAATTCGACGAAGCTAGAGAAGTCGTCACTGACCTGATTGCGGAGTACGAATCAGCTGAAAATGCAGACTATCTGAATCCTGATTCAGCTGATAAGTCAGGTGGTGGTGTTGAGGCGGCCGATAAAAGACTTCCATGAATGAATGAATGCATATAAATAGCGATATGGAGTTGAGGCGCACTGGAGTTAGATCAATTTGTCAAACGATAATGATACCACTTTTCAGATCTTACAAAATTATACAAGGCTTGGCAAGTCTTAATGCTTAAAATTGTCCATTCTTGGACTGTAGTGAAATGTTACTTAATTGTTTGTTAGACGCCAATTATAAGTCGTCTTTCGGCCTCGCATTCGAGTCTGATTTTGTGCCATCGACCGATGGTGGTATTTTCGTGTATCGATAACCAAGATTATAGCGGTTATAGCAACAAATCCAACGCTTACACATATTCATGTTGTAGGAATGGTGGTGGGTAGAATGTCAATCAACAAGGAGAAAGGTGACAATGAGCAAATCAAGTTGGAATTGAAATTAATCAACAACTATTCTGAGATATTGGATCTAAGTTAGAGCTATAATGAAGGTATGGAAACAAAATATGCGATCTTGCTGATACGTACTCCTGAGTTACAAAGCACTGGATAGCGTGACCACGCCAAGCACATATTTCGAAAATCGCGTCTCCCGAGAGTCGCGTTAATCTACAACTTGCACATATGGGGCTAACGACTTTTGTTACATCATAACTTCCAACATGGTGGATTGCCCAATTTGCTGCAAACCCGTTAGAGAAAAAGACATAAACAGCCATATCGACTCTGGTTGCCAGGAATTTCTAGATACTGGCTCGCCACCTCCAACCCAAAATGGGCCACCAAAATCAGCTTTATCACAAAAGCCATCCGTCTCTAGCTTCTTCCAGACACCTGCCAAACGCTCGGCAATAAATTCAACTCAGAAGTCTGATTCAAGTCCTTCTCTGCGAATCATTGGTACTACTCCTGTTCCAATAGAGGCTACGCCTCGCAAACGATCATTCGATGACTTGAGTTTCGTGGCCCCTACCAAAGAGGAATTGGACAATAGAGATTTGCTAGGAGAAGACCCGCTACCTAAGAAAGCCAAGATCAATGCCTTTCAGAAGGCTGCACCTCTAGCGGAACGAATGCGCCCCAAATCACTAGATGATGTGTGTGGACAAGAGCTTGTAGGGCCGCAGGGAGTCCTGAGAAGTCTTATAGAACAAGATCGGGTGCCATCGATGATCCTCTGGGGTGGAGCGGGCACTGGCAAGACAACCATTGCAAGATGTATAGCTTCTATGGTTGGCAGCAGATTCGTGGAGATCAACAGTACAAGTTCAGGAATCGCAGAATGCAAAAAGATATTCGCAGAGGCTAAAGGAGAGTTGGGTCTTACAGGCCGGAAAACCATAATATTCTGTGATGAGATACACAGGTTCAACAAAACACAGCAGGACGTCTTCCTTGGGCCTGTAGAGTCAGGGCAAATCACCCTAATCGGAGCTACAACTGAAAACCCGTCCTTTAAGGTCGCTGGGGCATTGCTATCTCGATGTAGAACGTTTACACTTCAGAAATTGACTGACGAAAATGTCCTTCAGATACTAGAGAGGGCCTTTGCTGCGGAGCGTCATAACTATACAGCTTCAGAAGTCCTTGACTCGGAATTACTACAATACCTTTCAGCTTTCTCAGATGGCGATGCTCGAACGGCTCTTAACCTTCTTGAACTTGCTATGGGGTTGTCAACACGGCAGGATATCACGAAAGAAGAGATAAAGTCCTCATTAACGAAAACTCTTGTTTATGATAGAGCCGGTGACCAACATTACGATACAATATCAGCTTTTCATAAATCTGTACGAGGAAGTGACCCAGATGCCTCATTATATTACCTAGCTCGTATGCTGCAGTCTGGAGAGGATCCGCTGTTTATTGCTCGCAGGATGGTGGTAATAGCAAGTGAAGATGTTGGACTTGCCGATAATAGTATGCTCAGTCTCGCAACTGCAACGTACACAGCTGCTGAGAAAATTGGTATGCCAGAATGCAGAATTGCCATGGCTCATTGCACTGTTGCCTTATGTCTGGCACCAAAAAGTACAAGAGCATATCGTGGTTTAAACAATGCGTTTGCTGCACTTAAAGAGCCGGGTGTAGCAGGCTTGCCAATACCAATTCATCTTAGGAATGCTCCGACGAAGTTGATGAAAGAATTGGGTTATGGTGACCAATATAAATATAACCCTAATTACAAGGAGGGGAGAGTTGTACAAGAGTACTTGCCAGAGCAGCTTCAAGGTAGAACATTTCTAGAAGGAAGAGATCTAGGGACCGAAGTAGACCCCGGTGCCTGGATATAGCGATTGGATATATGTCATAGCGAAGGTGTTCAGGATGCAAAAGATTACGATTTAAGATACCAATGTCCAATTACGAGAAATTACCAATCTGTTATTACATCAAACCTGGTCAATCTGATACTACTTCTCAAGCAGAAGACTCCCTGTCCAAAGCATCGTAAGTATTATCTCCGGTATCACCCTTCTGCGTAGGAAGTCCCGCAATTGCTCCTTGGGCATTATCCTTCGCAAATTTAGCTTCAGCAAGCCGTCCTGGGTCATTCTTTCCTCCAATTTCCTGATTGAAACTAGAATTCCTCCTCCATCAAATTCTTTTTCCCTTCGGCTTTCCCCCGTCCACATATTGTGCATTAACATATCCCGGTGCCACTCCAGCACTGCCAATACTCTCTGATTAAAAAAACCCTTCCTCCTTTGAAGTAGATTGCACACCTGAATATGAGGTTTCAGGGTCTCGAGCTTCAGCTTCGGTAGCTGGAGATACCCTTTTTGCTCCCGAGGTATTGGAATTTGCAAATGTGGAATTGTGGCCGGCTACACCTAGTGGTTCACTATTTGGATTTTCTGAAAACCCTCCCGCTGCACGATCGGAATCGGCAGCAAGCGCATCTGAGGCTAAAGCACCTGTTCCTTCGTGGCTCTCACTGTGAGGATCGTTGGCCTGTGTAGTCTTATCAGAAGTTAATATAAATTTACAGTGTTATTAGTGTTGTTATGGAAACATTGTGCTGCTTGCTTTATAGTAGTCACGTTAGTTCCTGGGTCTGGCATTTTATGGAGGTGATATAGCTATTTGAATAGTGAAGTAGTCTGTTTGTATTTTGTCTGCTAGATTTTCAATTCTAAATAAGTGCTTAATGAGTGATTGTACAGGTAAGTCATATTCTACGTGCAAGTAATAGAAGCTCGTGTACACGTTCCCTTCGTATTAAAGGGGTGACATCATTCGCCATATCTTATCAAATACAGTACTAAAATTCTTCTACCTCCATTCAGCTGTTTTAGTTGTGATGGAGCAACCATGATCGCCGATTACTATTTTATGATAACGTCAACGTTCCTATCAACTGTGAGTGGCGGCCACGGAGGGGTAAACCCAATCCACTTCGTGCAGCTAGGTAAATGCACAATTAATTAAAATTAGCAAACCACTATTCTGTTTTTTAAAGAAATGAATCATAATTCTCCACTCTGGGTAGCATGGGCAACTATTGTAGTAATAAAAGTCGATTCTTCTCGAAACATCGAGTTCTGACGTCACGCAACTTAGCTGTAATAACTAAATTGGAGACGGTGGTCTCATGAACATATAAACAGCAGGTAGAACCAAATCCTTAAATTTTCAATACATTGGAACTATCAATCATTCCTCTTGCAAACTGATTTAATAGAGTAGATCTACACTGAAAGTAAGTCCTGTCTAAAACTATCAACTCTATGCAACCACAGCACTAATATCTACTCCTAACAGATATAGCAATTATGTCGGATCAAAATTCTAAAGCACAAATTATCGACGAGCGACAAGCCAATCTACCACTACCAGAAGACCCTCCGACTGCCTCAGACTGGAATTCTTCCGACTCTCGAACAGTAGGCAAAGGATCGGGCGGAGAAGCAACTGATGTATCTACTGGCAATGGGTCAACAGCAGGCTTGGAAGGAGCTGCTACGAAAGCAAGTGGCGTGAGAGATGCAAATGGGGTGAACTTGAGTGGAATTGGGAGGGAAGGGAAGGAAGGGCAGTAGTGTTTGTACGGGTTGCGCCAAGATACCACGAATATTGTTGAGAAGTTCTTCACTTGGAAGGTTGCATAGACTTATTTCATAGCGTATTCACAAAGCAGTAATAAAACTTCCAAATCCACATTGGTATTTGCTATGTTTTTGTGAAAAAACCGGACCTACAAATTTGGAATGGTCTTCATGGTTTGTATATTCTAGAACTGCTTTCTATAGTTCTCGATGCCCTTTTGACAGCATTCCAGAACACAACGTGAGAAGCTGTACTTGATTGAAGTGTTTCTTCCTCGACTATTCTGACAACTCCTTATGGCGATTGCAAATCTGTTTAATTTCTTATCATCCAGCAGGTCTATGCGTTCGTAAAAGTTGGCTAACTTGTAATACTGATTCTCTCCCTCGACTTTAATGAAGCCGGTCTCTGTCCTTTCCGTGCATAATGCGTTCTTCATTCATACCGCTATATTTATAAAGCCTAATCAATACCTTTCTTCCAAGGTAATTTGTGTGCTAATTTTACGAGTTCGATGTGATGTGCCAGCCATATTAAAATTCAGTTGGGTGGCAACGCCGAACCTTCGTCTTCGGCGCCTTCAGCAACTACTGCAGTGTCTTTTAGATCTCTAACAAACAAACCATCGCCAGCAATCTTCCAGTCGTTACCAGCCCGCTTCACATACTCGACAGCCATATCCCAAGCATCTCGGTCAGCGGCATCACCTGATTCAAAATACCGCAGGAAGCGGTAATTATCGACCGGTGGCGCGGCGAACAATTCACGCATCAACAGCGCATATGAAGCATTACGCTCCATCCAAAGATCTTCGGAATCCACTCCAATCATTCTTACCTCGTCGTCAAGTATATTGTTGCGCGGTACAAGTTGCACATAGATACGATCTAGCCTCGGAAAATTGTCTGTTATGATACCAAAGTGCGATTGCATAGGGAAGATGCTAATATACAACATTTCGCGGATTGTGGGGCTGATCAAAGGCGCTGCAGCAGAATTCTCGTCTTTCTCGAGCAAATCTGGTAATATCTGGAGCACGTTAGAATTGTAAGTAACCAGTAAAGGTGTAAGGTTCGGCTTACAGAGGGTGATTTCTTCAACCAAAACTCATTGGTTGAATACGCTTTTATGAAAGAGCCCTCATTGAGCCTATAAAGGAAATTCGCAATTAGTCGGCTGAATCTCAATTCTAGACACATTGTTGGCGTCTCTATCGAATGTAGGATACCAGTATGCAAGGTTTATAATACTCACAATAGGCTAGACCATTTCCGAATATCAAACAGAATAGACTTTGTAGCCCGAGGAGGCGCTTGAACAAAATTTAAGTTTTCGGAGTCATCGGTTGGTTCATAGATGGTCTGAGACGGTCTGCTGTTCTCTTCAATTACAGTCACGGCTCCATCTTCACTATTCAGGTATCTCTGTAGCCGAAGGTAATGTAGAGTATTGTCAAAATCCAAAGAGTTTTGAAGTGAAATGCGGCAAGATGTTAGACTACCGAGCGCCATGGGAGGAGCTACGATAATCAAGTCGGTTGGATCGATAATCGCAAATACTGAATTCCAGAACTTTGTACAGCTATCTACTCGAGTCATCCAATCCAGGTAGCTTGTGGGATCTTGATCACGAACTAGAAGGATCAAACTTGAAACTACTTTCTGTAGTGAGTTTTTCTTGACAAAATTGAGAAACGGCACAATTCCGTCTAATAGATCAATATTTCTAGATTCTAGGTTAGGGAGTATGAATCGAGCATATTTGTATAGACTTGGCAATATGGTCTGTCTCCAGCGTTTGGAGACTAGGGAACTAGCTTTCAGATCCGTAACATCCGAGTATGTCACGTCAATGGTAGGCTCATCTAATAGCCTGGAGGCTGACGGAGAGTTATTACTCAACAGACCAAATATATTTGAAAGCAGTTCGTTAGGCAGACCATCAATATATGCAGGTGAATTCTGATGATAATCTGCTGCAGACAAGGCGTCAGAAGCTGAGGTGGGAAGCTCTGAAGGCATGGAGTATACAGGAGCTTCGGTGTAGTCTGGGCTTGATATCGAAAGTAGATGAAATCGCTTACTATACTCAAATCCTTCATTAAAACCTAATTTCGCAGCCATCTTCAGCAGCATGTAGTACTAACGTCGTGTCGCAAGAAAATACTCCAAAGGTAGTCGGCTCGAGGCATTCACACTTCGCACATAGTAGGTCAAGATCTCAGAACTGTACGTTGCCAAGGTTTGATCTATATTTCAACAGAGCCGATCAAAGCTTGTAAGGGCTCTCGCGATATCAAATTCAAGAATTGTATTCAATCATATTCGTAATATGGCTGGGTAAATGGAGATACTCTACTGTCTCAACAGGAGATGTAGTTATCAAGCGGCACGGAACCTTGAAAACCAGGGTCAATTGTGGGGAAAGCCCTAGTACACACTAGCATATTCACCGCTAGCAACTTCTACAAAGCTTAGCAGAATACAACCAACCCTTTTCTAGTCATTTTTACACACTTATTAGCAATAATAGTGTCAGGTCTGTTTGCAGTTAATTTCAAGGTGGACATATTGTATGGATGCTCCTCGATCTATCGAAGTCCACTATATATGAGCTTGCTTCTATCTAATGACTTCTCCAAATGTATCGACTATCGAATCCATCGCACGTGTCTTATTAAGTTTTCCTGAAACAGATAGAGTCCTTGACCTATTTGGTAGATAGCAAGAGAACGTAAACCATGACATGTTTTCTACACCTTGAATTCGACCGAGGGTAGCTTTAGATAGAAACAGGGTGATAATATAAACACGGAATACCCTAATCAATGTCACCGCCCTGGCAATTGATTATCATTGTCTTCTAGACTCAACATGTCCATTTGAACTCATGCATGGCATGTAGAGAGACATGTCTAAGAAAGTTGCCAAAGGCGAATATATCGAGACTGTGAGCACCCCTCCGAAGCTCATCAATCAGACAGAAATACTGACTTAGTCCTTCAGGATACTGGCAACAAGGTATCGCGACGCTCGCAAATAATCGGCACAACAAACATCATCCTTGGTGGTAAAACAGTCATTCAAGCCGAAGTCATCATCCGTGGTGATCTACTACGCAGCTATCCTCCTACAAATCCGAATGAGAAGCAGGGTAACCCTGTTGCGGTAGCCATCGGCAGGTATTGCTTCTTCAGTCGTGGCTGCGAACTGCGACCGCCGGGGAAGCTATACAAAGGGTAAGGGTTTCGTTTTCAGACTATTAGAAGAACAGTAGTTAATGTATTAAACTAGGACGTTCTCCCATTACCCTCTCAAAATTGCAGATCATGTCTTCGTGGGGGCTAGCTCTGTGATCGAAGCAGCCTTAATAGGTACACATGTCAACATTGGGGCCAATGTCGTAGTGGGGAAATTCGCCATCATAAAAGACTTTGTAAGAATATTGGATGGTACGGTCGTTCCTCCCAACATGGTGATTCCAAGTTTTTCGATAGTAGGTGGAAGACCTGCTCAGGTAGTGGGTGAGGTTGCGGAAGGCGAAGTGGAAGGGTTTGACCTGAGGGAAGTTTACAGATCGGTTGGCAATGCATAGGAGAGTTTGTTGGAATAAAGAGGAGAAGAGAAGAGTGACACACATAAGATACCCATTTCATTTATTTCGCATGACGCAATCATCATCTTCTTATTTTATTTTGGAAGTGCGATGAAGCCGGAAGACATTCTCTATCTCTGGGACTTCAGAAGTGATGCTTCAAACTAATAATAAGAAAATATCAGATGCAAAAGCAACTCTCCAGATCAGTCCCACGCTAGAATTTCATATGCAATAGAAATCGGAGATGCCATTACCCTTATTTTAGAGATCGTCGTCTCTGGTATCAAAATAGAGTTTGTCAACTGGATGGATATTGCCTTGTTTCATAGACTCACACGACACACTTGTTTTGGGAATTTTCATCATAGATAGTGGGAGAGCTGGGATGTTGTGTAAGTTTGGTGTATCCATCGATGGTAGCTGACCTCATGAGGCGTGGTACAACAAAAGGAACCAAAGTATTTCTACCATGATAGTGCTCTAATTGTGCAAAGTGCTCCTTCAGGGATTGTTAATTCACAGGTTCCGTCTAAGATAGCTAGTAACAATGCTCAAACCACAGCTAGGCTTTTCTTCCGAGTCAAGCGGCCTCTCCCAGCCGAAAAAGGAGTTTGCATATGTGAAGGTCTACATTAACCGGAAATACCACCGGTCGTTCACCCAGCCCCCTCACCTCAGAATCCCATACCAAAATCCCATTCGCAACCGAATGTTCAGAGCCTGTATGACCACACCACACAAAAGACGGTGAGACATGCATTACGCCTCCTCGTCTAGCCAGCCTAAGCGAGACAAATAGGGGTCTCTCGCCAAGCCCCCCCCCCCCCTAAGACCAAGGTGGACCACTTCACATAAAAGGTAAGCCAGCAGAATCTCGTATCGCTCACATCACGCGTGCAAACAGTGGTTCCCTTATGTTGATTTAAAGGGTTTTGTTGCATGTCGCAGTTGGTGTAACTCCTTACTGGCCGCCGAGTTTGCTAGGGGCGTATTTTAGTAGTTGAGTTGGGGTATGTAAAATAGGAGGCGTGACCCATTTCGATGACAAACAAAGTGTCAGATAAACGGGCAACTATATGATTTTGCCACGAAAAGAATTCCCTTATTGGAAGGTTTATTATATTACTATTCGATTAAATTCTATAGGGTATCATATCACAATTCTATCCTCCCGCAAAGCTAACATCCATGCAGTAGTAAATGTACAAGCAAATATCTATCGTTTTCAAGCTTTTCGTCATTCATGGCTCAAAAACTGAACAAACCACTTCTTCTTTTTCCAAAAGGATACACGATCAAGGCACTTAGAAACAGTCCGATCGTTATTCCAATAGCCACCTGTATCATGTTGTACCCGACAGTAAACGCAATAGTGTTGAGGTCAGTTCCAGAGGTGACGGCGACCTAGAGATGTGTTAGTAAACGTTCGGATCAATGGTCAACAATAAACGACTTTTGGGTTGTGCAACTCGATCTAACGTTGTGTAGAAAGTGGTATGCTTACTTGGTTGGTACCAGTGACACGAGAAGTGCCATTAGCATAAGTTGAATTTTTGTTTAGACTTTCTGCCGAACTGAGACCTTGGATCAAAGACCCTGATGCGGCAATTCCAGATGGTACCTGTACAAATATCGCAGGTAACAAGGCAATGACAGCTACACCATGATATATTCTTGAATAAGCGTTCGCCAGTATTCCGACGGCTAGAGCACCAAGAGTATTCGAGATCTGCGGTGAAGATGGGAACTTCTTTGTACCTATCTTGAGTTAGCGCAGTACTTATGATAGAGCGAATGAAACCTCACTGAAAAAATTAACAACATATCCAGCAAAGGCAATCACGAGCATGACTGGAGTTTGCTTCCATTTCGCCTGATTGATGATCGCTAAGCAGAGTGCAAATGCTGGCACGAAAAACCATGTCCAGTATTTGCTCATAGGTTGAGAGCAGGTCGTAGCGGTCGTAGCGTTAGCATCAAATAAACCATACATGGCGGTACCTATGGTGATCCCAAATCCTAAAAAGAAGGAGTAAATGATAGCGTACACCAATCGAACAGAACCAGCCACGATGGATCGTGACTGCAGTTCAAGAGATGCACAAAGTACCAAATATCCTGGAAGAATCAGAGCGATGGCGGATTGGGCAAGAGCTGAAAAGCAAAACAAGTCGCCTCCTCTGATGGATCCAAACGCCCGAGCAAGAAACGAGGTGAGGACTGCAGCTGTAACCTCAAAAACGTTGCTATATAGTTCTGATCTTGGCGCTACAATCAGTTGCAGGAATCCGAGGATACAACCAAGAATGAAAGCGATTGGAAGGTCAATGAGACGAGCTTCAAAGGCTAAGATATGGTCAGTAAAGTGATGGCCAAATTGATTAGATGCACATACCAAAAGGCCCAACACATGCACTAGCAAGCCCATAGACTATTACAAGAAGCCACGGGTTATACTTTTTGTCTGCCTTTACAATTCCACCGAGGCGCTTAGTAGCTTCCTCAACACCAATAAGATCATGCACAACCTCTTTGTAAATTTCGTGCACATCTTTCAACTTGCCCAGATCAACTCCTTGAGCTGACTTGATCAGCTTCACTTCGGTGGTGTGAGTAGTTGCATCATCGAAAGAAATTATCATGCACCCAGGAATATAAAGAAAATTGCTGTCTATTTCTAGAATTCTGGACGTCGCCTTAAGGTATTCCTCCAGTCGGTGAGTTGGAGCTCCATACATGATTAATGCTCTGCACAACATCACAACATATTTTTGTCGACTTAACGTTTCTGCGATATGAATCGTGATCCGAATCTCGTCTTCAAGTCGTGGCCGGAACTTACTCATAGCAGCATCTACCAGCTTCCCGCTATGTGACCTGTTGCCCATTCCAGGTCGACATAGTTTCTTTTTGTGATTTGTTATGGCAGCAGTTGGACTCGCAGATGCACCAGCTAGTTTGGCAGATGCTTCAATAAGACCAGCCAAGGTATCTTGGGACTGGTTCTTCTGCTTGTACCATTTGGTGTGCTTCGTCTTCGGCGTTGTCGCTCCTGATGACCCCGCAGACACGACAGTGCTTCCCATAGAATCCAGACTTGATCTTCTAGATGCAGGGCGGCTACCATTACCGCTGTCGTTTCCGACGTCAGATTTGTAGAGCTTTAGCAACTCCGATAACACACCACCTCGGAACTGTTGGGGTCGTGGCTGGTATTCTTCGAGACTTTTTTCCTCAATAGGCGTAACTTGCCCAGAGGCTAATGTAGAAGGGACATTCATTGATTTTGTCGCTAATCCTGCCCGGTGCTTCCTTGTGTGGGCTCTGACGATATCGTGTGCTTCCCTGGTACTTGCCGTCCTCTTGATCTCTCTCTTCCCCTGATTTAAGCGATCTTCATCACTGTCCTCCAGTGGTTGATCATAAGTTCGTCTAGAGTCCAAGTCACCCAGAGGGATGTTGGTAAGAAACCCGCTAGCCCTTTCCCCATTTGTAGGAGAATAAGACTCCTCTAAGTCCACGTCAGAGTCGAGACTGGTTCTTGTCGTAGCCGGAGCCGAGTTACTACCAACCAGCGATGCTATCCTCTGTGCCCGTCCCTGAGCAGCCAGTGCAGAGAGGGATTGTTGATGTTGTGGTTCCTGGGTGTCGAAGTCATTGGTGTAGGAAGGAGCTCTCAGTACGCCTGGTCTTGGCTTAAGTACCGGACTCTTCAGCACATCTTCGGTGAAGCCAACACCTTTATCCGAATCCGGGCTATTCCCGAGTAGTTTGCTGGTACTGCTACTTCTAGAGTGCAAGGGACTTGTGAGTATAGGTTTCGGTGGGGTGACATAGGAGCGTTTTGAGGGGCCATCCTTGTCTCTCAGAGGAGCACTGGATCTCTGATTTCCAGCATCATTCGCTTCACTCGTGCTGTTGAACCGAACTCTGCCACGCTTAAGGGCTGCACCAGGGCTTCCAGGTCTGCTAGGTGTTGCGCTTGATCCGGCACTGGTTTCGATCTTGTGGTACTCGACGGGTGTATTTTGTGATTCTTCAGACATATTTGCGAGTGGCCGTAACCCCACCTGCACTGCTGGTTATCTCGCTACACCGCCGTCCACAATGTATGAATTCTGGGTTGATTGAAAATGTAGACGGTTCAAGGACTCTGGGAACGAAGTAAGTAAGGTAGCTTAGAGGTGATGGTGGGGTACTGACTAGCCGTGGCGTGTTCTTTGTAAGTCCGCCACTACGACAAAAGCTTGCCAGTCTATTATCGAATCCTTTATTGTATTTGTGATCTTTGATGAGAAGGATAAAGGTAGAATGCAACAGTGACGATAGAAGTCCGTTATTTTAAATTTAACAGAAGTGGATTGTGTGCTTGTGGTTCATCAATGGAGAAAGAGCTCCAACTTCGACAGACTTACGCGAGCAGAGAAACAGCGACGGAGGTCATTATTAACAATCAACGAAGAGACACCTAGACACGTTCCACCATGAGCAATAGAAGGGGCCAGGCAAGGTTCAAACTACGAGGAAAGTAAACTTAGAACCACTTTATCATCTGTGCTCATGTGCCGAGTCTTATGAAGGTGACCACTTGGCCCGGTGTTGGGAGGTCTCTGTGGTACGTACGACATCGTATTGTAGCATCAGATCCCAATTTTATTAATGGGCCAAGTTATGGACTTGTTGGAGGTTTGATGGGGAACGTGGAAGTAAGAGAGGCTCGAGACGCCTCCCGCTAGAAGCAAAAACCCCTGGCCTGCAGGTAGCGCGATGAGAAAAACAAATGAGATTGCTGAAAACCTTGGCCGGAAGAGTTTGGACTCGACAGCACGCAGTGCGTACGAGAGGTGGCGGCCCAAAAGCTCCATAGTCAGGTAGGGAACAGGTTCTTCGTCGGTTCAGCCGTTACGGTTACCAGGAATACCACAGCTACAGTATCATCGCGGCGCGCGGAAGGTGGATATCACGATAGCGGCAGTGTACAGCCCCGAGGAGTTTTTTTTCGAAAGGCATTCCTTTAATGAATCAAAGACATATCCAAATCATGGAATCTACTCCAAAATGATGCGTTGGAAGTTGCAACGTGCTGCTCAGCAGTCTCAGCTTATCTGGACGCGAGTCATAGCAGAGTTTTCTTGCGTCGCCTGCCAAATTGACCAGCAAAAGCGCCATATCTATATTTGACCTCGGGAGCTCGAGCCGAACATGCATATCGATTGCTCGAAACTCTAAACCCACTTCAAGCGATCCACTCCAAAGGGTGGGTTTTGGCTGGCGCTCAAGTTTGCAGTGCAGCCAGCACTACATATTTGTGCATCTGGAAGAGTCGATATCGGTGTGTTCTCGGTGCCTTCAGGGCATACCTTATCTACATGCCTGTACTGTAGCAGAGTGCAGTGTAGCGTATTCCATTCCCGTGGATCCACGAGCACGTTTGGTGAAATGTATAGAGCTATGAGGTCACGCCCAGATATCAACAGATGTGACTTTGGAGGAGCACTCGGGAGCGGACGGTGTTAAGAATAGGAAGCTCTGTACCTTGCAGCGATCTGCCGATCATGAAGCCTCAGGAGACCGCCGCGTTCCAATCAGGATAGTCGAACCACTACCGTGTGACGACTGGTAAATTGAAGTACGAAATAAGAGATGTCTTCCATATCCAAACACTCAAATTGGTTTCAACTTGCATAGGCTTTCTGAAAATGGGAGGCAGAGACGAAAGTGGAAAATGACGTTGAAGTTGAGAAGCCAAAAATAAAAAAAGTCAAAACTTACACGCCCCATAACGATGAAAGGTCTTCATACTAACCTCACCAAGACGTCGCAGTTTGCTATCTACTGATAGAGGTGTCCTTTAAGTTCTGTTGAGAAGTAAGCTTCTGTCTGCACAGTGAATTCGCAATAGCAAACGACAAGATTAGAGTTTGACAATTTCCCGAAGTTCAAATACTCTTCAATTTCGTAAGCTGAGAGGTGTAGAATAAGTACTACGTGGGGAAAATGGCAACGATGTGACGTTACTTGCTTTTATGGCATGGAAAAGATAGATCCTCCTCCACAAAGATCACCGCATCTGTATTTTTAAATAACAACAATGCCATTGAACTCTTGTTCACGTCTCAGCGATTGGGTGGGAAAGAGTTCTGCTTGTCTTGGCAAGAAAGGGGAAGCAGTGCAGATCCGGGGAACGGTAGATCTTGTACTGCAGAACTATAAAAATACATCTCAGATAATTGTATGTGGAAACCTTCACACTTTAGATGCGCTGCTTTATTGCCCTGCTATTGGATTTTTAGCTTGTCTGCCTGCTTTGGGCCTGGTTCATTCTCCTGTCACTTGACAGGTGGCAAGAATCCAGAATCTTTGTGATCACTTAGTGAATATCTTTACCACTTCATGTCCTCATACTCAAGTGTGGTTGATCTGTTTCTTGCAAAGCTTTAGCTGCTTAGCTTGTCTGTTGAACAGTGAAAAAGAACAAATTCTTAAGCGAGGAGTTCAGGGGAAACGGTCTCCCAAATTCAACATCGAAAGTAAAGCAATATGCATAGACTGATTACTCCTATGATACTAGCTTGCAGTTTTGAGATGACAAATAGCTTTTTCCTCCTTGAAAAGAATTTACACGGTGGTAAAGGAGTGTCACTGCGAGTACCAGATTCACCTCAACGTGTGAAAACAACAACACCACGCAAAATGGCAACAACCACAATAGCCGAGCGTCTTCAGCAGCCTTGCGAAACGCGTTTAATTGCTGGAACTTCAATGTTCCAGCAAACAATCAGAAATACCACAGCCTTGCAGTGTCTCACATTGCGGTCTATACATCCCATCGAGTCTTTTCAACTCGCATTCAGACTGCCAATTGCCAATTGAATCATATTGCACAAAGATACCTTTCTTTCCTCTGATACCTGTTTGTTACTGGTGTATAAGGCACCTCATCCAGCTTCTAATTCTCTTTACAACACATATCGCGCGCATAAGCATTTGCAATCATGTCTTTGAGTCCAGCACAGGAAACTCACAGCATCCCCAAAGCTTCACTCACGTCTATACCTTGCCTTTATGAATTACAGGAAAAATCTATCAATCAAATCAGAGAAATCAATCCACAAATCTCGGATTTTACTGGCTCTGAGTGGAGAATCCAGCTAGATAATTCCCAAAGAAGAAATGCTTCGGAGACGCCATCTGCACCCCGGAAAAGACTACCAAGCTACCCTTAGTAAGTCAACTTTGTTAACTCCACAATAAGTAAAGGCTAACCCCTCTACAGTGAGGATATGTCAGCTAGGTTACACATAATTGTTGGCGACGGTAAAGAATTCCACGTTCAAAAAGAGCTTCTCTGCAAGCACTCTGAATATTTCAGGGACATATGCAGCGACCCTCTAGCCGGATACCAGCAACCCATTCGTATCAATCACGTAGATGCTGACACAGCTGCGTCATTTTTTGGTTTCCTCCATGATGAAGACGTATACCTAGCAACCGGTATTTCACTCACCGTCCACCAGAAAGCTGATGGTCCATCTCACGCCAAACGCCAATCATATTTCCTCCATCTATCGAAATGCTATGTTCTTGGCTGGGATCTGAAGGCCTATACTTTTTGTAACGCTATAATGGATGTCTTAGTTGAATTTAGCCGAAAGGGTAACAATTTGAAATTCATTGCAGGAGGAACCGAAGAGATTACAAAATACGTTGCTTCAGAGGCAACATATACTCCGCTTCACGAGCTTCTTGATGATAATTACACTGGATTTGCCAAGACTTCCGAGAGGCTTGAGGAATTTACAAAGATAGCAGGTACCGAGGAGATGAAGGTGTTGAAGGTGTTGAAGGACATCAGCAAATCCGAGACGCTAGACAAGATGAAAGAGTTGAGTTTCCCCTGGGAGCGAGATATTTGTTATTACCATAAGCATCCTGATGACGAAGATGGTCGATCTTGAGAAAGCAATCCTTCAAGTAAAGGTTGTCACCAAGAAGCGCAAGAAGGGAGACGAACCGTGAAGTTGATGAAGATATGCAGGCACCCAGGAAGAGACAGACAGCCAAGGCAAACTTGGTAAAGAAAGAGAATTGTAACTAGTAAACGACGTTACCAAAAACTTGGCATCATTGTCAGGTTGCATCCCAAAGATTTTTTGAGGTAACCCATTTAAGCATTTAAGAATTAAGAAATGCCAATTTTTCAGGAAGTAAAATATGTATACGCACTATAATATAATTTCCTGAAGATCTTCAATACTTCAACAGTAACATGATGCTAGGCATCAGAAGCATAAACGTGTCTGGCAGAAACCAAAACGTAACTTATATGCATAGCTCTCCAGAGATACTGGCTCTTGTTTTGCCTATGCTACTAGATGGCTTGATGTAACTGAAGTGTAAAGTCAAAATTTGAAAAGGTTTTGGTCTGAGTTTGGCTGTTATTGCGAGCGGCATATAGCTTTCGTGACTTTTTACAGTTTTTGCCACTACCAAAAATCAGCCCATTGCCATGACATATTGAGTTCTTGCTAGTAGATATTTCAAACCACGAGATCTTCCTCGCAAGGCAGCACAGAGGCTATAACGCAGAACAACCTAGAAATTTATGTCCAGCTACATGTTCTAAGTTCATAGCATAGGATATAATCAAGTTCTCTTTTGTTGAGATATGGTTGCTCGGCACACCATATCTAGACAAGGATTTTCGTGGAGATAGCGATCCACGACTGTGAATGCATTTATAAAACTGACGTATATCATGTGGTTGTTAAAAAAAAGCCAAATGTATTTGCCTTCAACATGAAACTAAGAAGCTCGTAGCAGCAGAATTCATATTCTGGGGTGAAACTAACCGTCTATCAAAATGTAGATTACGACATTTACCCGAACAGACTCTTCAACTTTTCTTCACTATCATCCTCCACAGCATCAACATCCATCTCATCTTCCTGCCTGTCTTCCAATCCCATTAAGCCCCTCTCAACCCTCAACATTAACATTCGCGTCCTCTCTAATTCCATCTCTATCTCGCCATTCTTCACCACCAGATTACTCTGCAAGCCTGCATCCTCCCCTTCAAACGGCACCAACAACCGTTTCACGTTTCGGTACTGCTCCAGCCTCTCCCTAACTAGCTTCCTCCTCTCACCGGCTTCCAGCAATCGTTGTCTTAGTTCTCGATATCTGCCTGCTTTCTCAGGTGCCTCGACTTCGGCTTCTTCGCTCCATTCATCTGGCATCTGTTCTATGATCTCATCTTTGCCTATCATATCATGTTAGGAGCTTCGTTCCTATCTTTTACATATCTCAGAGAAATGTGCGATGAAAGAATAAAAGCTCACGTAAATCCACACCCCTTGTGCACCACTCCTCAACCCCGACCGTCCAGCCATCCCCTTCCTTGGTCCCCCAATACAACTGATCGATCTGCTCTGCCACATGTCTCGTAGCTTGCGGCCCATAGACCAACTTATTATGCTTCTTTAATAGTGCATTCGCTTTGCGCAACGCATCATCAATGGCTTTCTGTCGTAAACCATTCTCGGCTTCAGTAATGGAGGTTAAGGCTGAAGAAGAGGGGCGAAGAGGTTGAGAAAGCTGCAGAATTTGAGTACGAAGGAAGGAGGATTTGAGATCGATGATTGTTGGTGGAGCCATTGTGAGTCTGGTCGCAGTTCGGAGTGTGGTTGTGGGGGTTTCGGGATGAGGTTGAGGTTGAGTAAGACGCGACAAAAATTAAGGTTACGACGCGACAAAGAGCAGGTGAGCACGTGATATTACGAAATATAGATTTGATCAGGTTATTCTGACTGAGACATGGAAATTTATGGAACACGAGCAATCTTCTGTTGTTGAAAGATATCTACTTGGGTCTCTGGGTGTCTCCAAACACAGGTTGATATGGTGAATATGCTCTTATTGACTTTTCCCCTGAGTTAAGCGAGGGAGTTTAGTGTATGTAGACGATAAAGGTCTTCCACCTAGCTAGTTTCACCTCTAACATCGAAGGCGAGACCCGATAGACTTAGCTAGTAAAGGATCAAACTCGAATTTGTACGACTTGTGGGAACTGGCATTATCATGAGCCAACTTTCCAATATTGAACGCAGAGCAGAGGATATATTCGAGTTCATTCTGCGGCTGCCTACTTAATGATGGAGCAATGTCAACGTAAGAGACGATTCAACTAACTTCTTACGCCTAGTAGATTTGCTTGACTTTGCTAACCTTTTTTTGCACACTCGAACACTTATCGTTTTCCCTTTCGTAGCATTTTGTAAAGTCTAATATACCCTAAATTCCTTTATTCAGACCACTGCCAACAACTAGTGACGTTTCTAGCACCACAAGGATCGAATCTAGTTGTCGGGTACTTTCGAGGTTAGTACTAGACGTATAATACCATCAAAGTTCTACAAAGTTCTATCAGTTTGGGTTGTAGTAGATTGGAAGTATAGAAGCTCATCGCAAGTCTAAAACTCTCATGCATGACCCCGTAAGTCAATATTAACCTTAGATTACTCGAAATCCTGTCTTTTGACACCAAGTTAGACTAGAGTACACGAAGACTAGAACTTAACGCCTGTTGCCAGTAATTATCAGCTTTTCTTTTCTCGACGGTGACCTACCCACTCGATACTTAGCAGTTACGGATAACCGCTTACTTTACCACAGGAAGAAAACGAGAAACGGCTTTGCCCCAAGACAAGTAATGTCCATTCAGATGTAATTCCTCCGAGTTTAATGAGGTGTTTAGACAACTAACAGCAAGCCTAACAGTTAGACAAGCCTTCGTCTTTCGTGCACATTATTTCACGGCCGCTTATCACACCCATCATCTTCGGGCGGAAGGTGGACTCTGCCGTTTGTGTTTCCCGAAGTGGGAGGGCGGAGATTGAAACTGCCGTTGACGCTTCCCGAGGGTTTGGGGAGGGAGGTGGAAACTGCCGCTTCCCATTTCCGAAGTCACGAAGTAGAAAGTGGAGTATGATTCGAATCAATTAAAACCACCCGACTGATCACAACCTCCTGGAAGCAACGCGTTCCAATTTTGGAAGAACATGAATGCGACGTCACCTACAAGAAGCTGTACTGGTTTTGCAAAGGTTTGTAGCCAAGTGGAGTAGTGGTTAAAGTCAGCGGCTTGTTTCTGAATCCGCCAGTATTCAGGCTTGAGATTCTGGTTGTTTGTGGTATCGTATGTTCTGCAAGAATTAACGCCTTAGTATTTTCACGCATCACTTCGAAATTTCAGATTAATGCGTGAATGGCATACGTCAGATGAGGCCGAATGACTACGCAAATTACTATTCGAATAGTCCTGGAAAGAAAATGTCACACTGGTCCGCTATTTTTGAGTGCATAACCCCTGAGATAGGAACTAAATCTACACGTCTATATTGACCTATACAAACATAATGTTTAGCCGATTATAGGTCAATGGCTACTCAAATATATTCTTGTTCACTCCGCAGCCTAAAGCCGCTTAATCATTTTGAGATATTTACAACAAAGATGAAAGGTATAAATATGATCATTCAGAGCCCTTTTCAAAGCATGTTCACTACATCCTGCCCTTGATTCCACAATTTTGAGAAATCTCGTCAGCTGCCAGAACATCTGCTTCATCATGCAACTACCAATCTTCTCTGCCCTGGCGCTTTTTGCTGCCAGCGGCTTTGGCGCGAGTTTACAGGCGGTGTCCGACTTTGGTTCTAATCCTACTAGAATCAACATGTACATCTATGTTCCCGATAAGCTGGCTACCAATCCCGCAGTCATTGTAGCTGTAAGTTGCAAATTTTGGAAACATTTATGATGACGGCTACCACATGTTGTCTATTGGCATTGTTCTATGCACCAAAACATCTGTTGACTGATTTCTAGCTACACCCTTGCGGTGGAACTGGGCAGCAATGGTATAGTGGCACTAAGCTTCCTTCCTATGCTGACACGAATGGTTTCATTCTCATTTACCCGAGCACACCTAACATGAACAACTGCTGGGACGTCCAGAGTACCGGTAGCTTAACGCACAACGCGGGTGGAGATGCTCTCGGTATTGTCAACATGGTGAAATACACGCTCAACAAATACCAGGGCAACTCAACACGTGTTTACGTTATGGGCGGTTCTTCTGGTGCCATGATGACCAATGTGCTCGCGGGCTCATACCCGGATGTTTTCGAGGCTGGATCTGCCTTCTCAGGAGTCGCACACGCATGCTTTGCTGGAGCTCCAAGCGCAACCCCGATGTCGTCCAACCAAACCTGTGCTCAAGGTCTCACACACACTCCCGAGCAATGGGCAAACTTCGTGTATAACTCATACCCAGGCTACACAGGCCGACGCACACGAATGCAGATATTCCATGGAAATGCAGATACCTTAGTGCGTCCTCAATGCGCCACCGAAGCTCTTAAGCAGTGGTCTTCTGTGTTGAACGTGCCCTTCACCAGGAATGTTACGGGTGTCCCATCTTCGCAATACACTCAAATGATATACGGTGATGGCACCAAGCTCCAGGGTTTCTTCGGCCAAGGCGTTGGACACATCGCACCAGTGAACGAACAGTTACTGCTCAAGTTCTTTGGCATTATCAGCTAAATCTTCCACGATTGGACTAAGCGTCTGAGACGAGCAGTTGACATCTTCTTATAACGATGATCAAAAGATGTAACTCTGCTATACCGGAAACTGTTTCATTCTGAAATAATTTCTGGTAGTTACACATACACAATATGACAATGCCTAAAATCATCTTATCAATCTGAAACAACGTTTGCCTCTGCCAGTGATATGTGACGCTAACTAAAATAAAACGTGATTGATAAATGCTCAATTGGCTTAGTAAATATGTTTCAACTTTAGTAGAGTTTCCACGAAATCAGATCATGTTTGGAAGACAGTTGTCTGTCGTAAGCAGGCAAACATATCTTGAACCCAGCTCAATGTTCAGCCCACCTGAGGGAATCCTGCATTAAACGGTACATGCTTTCGTTCGTCTTGTCCATAGTATCGCAGATGAAGCTATGTTATTACTGATAGCCGTATGAACATTCTTGGACATATATAGGGTTGCGTGTGTTCCGATGCGAGAGCACGTCTAATGGCTACAATGCGCTTGCTCTGCAGTCAAAAGAACTCATAGAGCAGGAGCAGGATTGCATGAGCACCGTGGCTCATGTAGTTATAACTCCTCGATTCTCTTGGAGATGAGACATTAGGGATTAGCGCATAATACCACAACTTGATATCCAAGAGCCGTTTTAGTTCCACCTCTTGACGATCCGTAACTCGGATTTTAAGCAGACCAATCAAGTAGTAGTTTCGTACAGTACAAGGCTCTATGTTAAGAAGCTTGTGCAAGCAAGCAGAGTTGACGTTGAATACATAAAAGTTACCATCACGTGATTGACACAGTGTCAGTTGTGAATGTTACGCAATGTATAGTGCAAAACTAGCTGGTCAAAGCATTTACTGTCTATCATTCTAATAGGAGACTCTGATTGTACCTAGTAAGCTGGTTTTATCTCGGTTCACCTGACTAGAAAACAGAGGAGCAAGTTTAGTTCCCATAGTCCCGTCTCTCGCATCAAGCTTGTGAACGGCAGCAGACCTACCCCTGGTTATGCCGTTTCAGAGTCCCAAATAGTAGACAGCTCAGATTCTATACGGACAGGGGAGGGTACCCGAGTGGGTTTCACAAACCCTGAAGCTTCTTCTCAAAACATCTCCTCTCCAAAAACGTTTGTGCGCTGTCAGAGAAATGTAGTTCTTTAATTAGTGAACATCATTCAAATGATTAATGGTCATTCTTTAGACCAACTGTGTCAATTGCAGATATCACAAACCAGCGCGCGTAATCCACGAATAACTTATACTGCAAACAGCGGTCACCCAATGGCCCTATCACTTCCATAAGAGGGCCGGCGCGCTTCAGAAGCGCGCCATTTAGTAGAAGAAGCTCGATTGGGTAAGGGAGTTCCACGACCGAGTAATGTTTGCTGCACTCTGCACGTTCCTTTGCTCCCTCGCTGCAAGTCACCCCGCGACGAGCATGCCTTTAGCCATAATTCGAAGATTATTCGACCGCCATGCCAGACAAGGAGGCGAGGCCTTGCATATTCTCCTTCCCGCAAGCGCCTACGATCATGCTATGATCGCCCCTGAATCACGCGACAAAGTCTCTGTGGACAACTGGCAGGATGAAGAAGGCGAGGAGGGGGTGTGGTGGCACGCACAACAGCTTCTATTCACTTTCGTATAAAAATACTTCAACCCTCTTGTTGACTCAAGGTCAGAAATAATCCAATGATCCAAGGATCCAATGCTCCAATGATGGCTCTGAGCAGCACTGGACTTGTGATTTGACTATTGATCGGCGAGGGTGGGGAACAAAGAAAACGGGTTAATTGGACTGGGGGGCCACATCGCTCTGTCAGAAACGGTGGACTGCAGTGCAGTGCGAGGACTACTAGCGAGCTACGAGGATATCGGTTGCTTGTGTCTTTTGGGTCGGACCAAGTCCGTCCAATACTGGTTTTGGATCGGGATCTGGTACTTATTTCTGGGTGGGTGGTTAGCCAGTGCTTGCTCCCTATCATCCCAGCTCCGAACCCTGAGCCGGGAGCTGGACCAGGAGCTTAAGCTTGAGCTTGCGCCTTTCGGCTGTGAAAGACCAGCCTTTGCCTTGTGTTCCTCGAAGTTGCTCGTTGCAGGTTCCAGGAATATTTATAGCTCAGGAGCCACTTCCAGAACAGTGGATGGAACAGCTGCTCCGTCAGCTAGGGAGCGCACAGCGATGATTACGAGCAGAGGAAGTCGCAGTCGCAGTCGCAGGGAGGCAGTGGTGGTTGTCGCTCCATCTCATCAATTGACCAGAGCCCCGTCGCCACGAGGGATATGACTGTGAATAGAGTAATAAGGTAGTGACTGTTTGCATAATATGCAATTCCCGATGGACCTGGGTACGGTCAGCATGTCCATCTTTGTGCCCTCCATAGGGGGATTCTCACCATCTTACAGGCTGCAGTATTGCCAAACCCAAGCTCTGGGGATTCGCCCCCCTGAGCACTTCAAGCCCTTTTTGTGAGAGGAGAGGCCTTCCATTCCAGCATACACACACACACACACACACACACTCTCTCTCTCTCTCTCACCAGGCTGCAGCAGTGGTTGGAAGCACCATGCTACATCCAGTACGGCGGTGCACATAGCCACCATCCGCCATAAAACCCCCCATGTAGAGGGCATCCAAGGACAGGTCTGAGCGGGTTTCTTGGGGGTGTCGAGTATACTCCGTAAGCGTGTAGCGTGTAGCGTGCAACTGCAAAACCCAAACCAACGGGCAAATTGGTCAACCGTCACTTTGCCGCTTGTCCCGAAGCGGACGTAGTGTCATTGTCTAGCAGCACGTCCACTAGGCCCCCCCTGCCTTTGCCAACCAACTTGCTTCTCCTTCTCCTTCTTAACCCTCATCTCATCTCTTTCTTCTACACCGCACATCTTTCTCTTTTTCCTGTTCGCCGTCGCTGTCGTTGTTCAGTAGTCTTCTCCCCGCCCACAGAGTGACTTCTACCACAGAGGAGTGTGATCGACTTGAGTGTTGGAAAAAGGCTTTGCTTTGAGTATTAATTCATACGTTTGTGCTGCAGTCGTCAAAACCCGATCTTCCATCAATCCAACCCCGTCCCGAACCTTTGTGCGGGCCTGTCGGAACAAGCACTGCCAAAAAAAGTCACCAAGACACACCATTGCTCTTGCTCTTTCATCGACTGTCGCCTTGTGCAGCACTTCCCACGACTTCTGCTCTTCAAGTTGCTATCGCATCGCTCTCTGTTGATTGCAGAGCAACGCACCTTCCGACCCGGAATTAGATCCATCAAACACATCTGGTATCTCCCTTCGACGCGTTCTATTTGATAGACCACCTGTAATTTCCACCGACTACATAGTCCGCAAACCCTTTCGTTCTGGATTCTTCGGTTTTTTTGTGTGCAACATCTTGGATCAACTCGAACAAGCTATTCATTACAAACTTTTCCCGAAAATTCTGTCTGTTACCTGTGTTCAAGGCTTGCCTCTGAACCGGTGTACAAGCTCTTCCAAACTCCTTATACTACAACATAATTTGCACACACTTCATACATTACGTCCTATCGATCTGCATATCCGGTCATTTAATTCACCTAATACTTTCAAGCTCGTTGCCTTCAGCTGAGCTTTACACTACATCGACAGCCTTCACTCACTAGACGTCGAATTTCCGATCACCGATCCCTTAAACAGCTTCAAACGCTCTTTCTCTCACACCCTCACACCTGTACAGCATCATTCTTGAGTATGGACGCAGGCGGTCTTGCTCAGATGTCTTACAACAACTTCCCTTCCAGTAATGGTTTGGGTATGCCCGGTTCTGGCTTTGCTTCTAGGCGCGCAAATGGCCTCAACGTGAAGCGTCTCTCATTTGAGCCTTCGCGTTCTGATTCCCAGGACAACGGTGCTCCTACACCTCGCACTTCCCGATCTCACCTCCTTGCAGGTTTGAGAACCGCACCAAAGTCTGCTACATCCAGCACCTTCCCGTCAACCGCACCTCCCACTCAGCTCCACCATCAGAACGGGCTTGGCGCCAGCATATTCGCCGAGAGGGAAAAAGAATCATACGGAGGACCAAAGACTTCAAACTACCTGGGCCAACAAAATGGTTATGGACCATCGACCGGTAGAGGCCAAATGTATCCGGTCCCTGAACAAATTCTCTCGCCACCTGATATTCAAGTAGATGATCAAACCCAGCAGGAGATGGACCCAAATCTGTATGCTCAGCTTGTTGCCACCAATATGTATCTCGCCGAGCAACAACAGCGTCTCCAACAGCAACTCATGAGTGTTCAGGCCGCGGCACAGCAGTTCCAGGGAATGAACTTGGGAATGGGCAACCAAATGCAACAGTTTCAAACACCTCCCATCACTCCTCAGAACTTGGGAATGTACCAGCATCAGCAGGTCAAGAACAGCATGCAGCCAATCATCACTCCTGTAGCGGGTGCTCAGCCTGGTGTCTTTTCATACTATGATCCAATGACCGGGCAGCAAAGCTATTTCATGGACAACAATGCTCAACAGAACCACTACTTGAATTCCCAAGCTCCCCAGCAGTCTGCCAATTACTCTCCACCGCAGCAACCCGGCACTCCTCGATTCCAAGTTTCTCCGCCGCCTCAATCCGATGCTCCTGTATTCACCAGAAGCATTAGCCCTCCCAAGAAATCTCAATCACCGCCACAGGATCACGCTCCCCTTCCACCCCCATCGGCTAGTGCATTTCGCCGTGGACACCGCAAAGCCAACTCATTGGCTCTTGGGGCAGATAACACAAGTGCTACTGAAGGCCCCAAAACCGCTGGCCTTCCCAAAACATCGAGTTTCCCAATGACTCCCATGGCCGTTGGGTTTGGTCCTGGTCAAGGCCGTGCTGGTGAACACCCAGTTCGCCAGCCACGCGGACCCCCTCCTTTGGATGAATTAAAGGCGAAGCCAACTACTCGATTTGAGGGTAGCAAGAATTTTGCTACTCGCACCCGTCGTAGTGCTGTGCATAATCTTGTCCGTGCAGGGATGGAACGCCGCAGGGCGCCTGGAAGCTCAGGTAGCATGTCCCCTGTGTCTGAAACTGGAGAAGTAACCTTTTCTGTCTCTTCGGATAACGATTCAGATAGCGGTCGTAGCGGAAGTGGAAGTCTTTCCGGACGACCAAGCCTTGGTAGCCCCCGCACATCTGCTCATGGAGCTATTGGATCCAACCGTCCATCTTCACGCCAAAAGGAGCACTCTATGGAGCGCAAATCCATCGCATCTCTAGACAGCGCTTTCACAACCGCTAGTGTCAGCAGCGACGAGGGAACCTCTGTTGGTGGTAGCTTTGCAGCAGTTTTCAAGAATGGAGGCAAGAAGCCAGAGGTCAAGGAGGTTCAACGAAAGGCTCCCATGCTCGTTCTTACATCCGCCGAGAAGCGCAAGAGCTCCCTTTAAAATCCTCACCGAAATTGTCAACGGGTAGATCCCGGCTTGACATCCGATCATTCATGTCAATTTGATATTGCATTCAACTGTGCATATTTCCTGATTTTACTCTTAACGACGAATGACGATACCGAATGCCTAATTCGAACATAAATTACATAAAACTTTCCTTTTTTACCCTTCTATGGAGGATGATCAATTGTGCAACTTGGAGTGGAGGACCATTGGATTGTATCCATGGTCAGGCATATTTCACTGGATTGCTTGCTTGGGGTGCGCGTTTTTGATATTGCTAAGCATGCGATACTGGAATATTTCAAGAAGAGGAAGCTTTATTTCTGATGATACGCAAATTGATTTGAGCAAAATATGATTATAAACCAGCCTGGATTGCGAGGTATGATGTGGGTTCCTGGGCTTTCCTTAAATTGGGTTGGGGGCTCATCATATCATGAGTGCGTGGAGGAATTGGAAATGGGAAGAAATATGGGATAAGCTTCAGCTTTTATGCTAGCTTCCTGAGAATAGAGAGATACATTGTAGCAATATACACACTCTTTTGAGATGACTCTCCTCTAAATCTTTTTGTACTTGATGTGCCCGTTTGATCTGACCGTATAGATAGTGAGGCGATATTAAGAAGGTAATGAATGTATGCAGTGCGTTAGCGGATGGGCTTGGAGTTGCTCTAAAAGAGACTGCAACACTCATAGCAGTGAAGTTAGACGAGACTGTTAAATAGTCCTGTATATCTTCTATACATCAGAGACGTGTGGATTATCTTGTACTTTGACCAAAGACAGCGAAACATAGCATCTATTCTTCTGGACGGTTTAACCAACTCACTTCACTCGTAACCAACAAGCACGTGTAAGGATGTATCAACCTCGCCTGCATTTCTAGCAAAGATGTTTTCTATCTTGCTTCAACACAGAAAATCAACATACAGCCTGTCAAACCATTGTCATAGTTGAGTTACAGGTAGGTCATTTGAAAGAGGACCCTTTTGAAGCCAAACGTGTAGCTAAACTAGAATTAACCTAGACAATAGGTCATGGCTTCTATCATATACAAATGCTGGGATGTAAAATACAACCGGCCGATCGTAGGATGCAAAGTAACCAATCCCACAAGCGGAGAAGTCGAAGAGGCAGGGCTCATGGTGAAGGCAAGTCCTCCAAGCATTCGTACAATCTGGTGTAACGTGGCGTCGCAACTCGCCATCAGGATGGGCAGACCTTTGGCGCTTCTCTTAATTGTCCGATCAACAAAGCTCGGTGGCAGGTTGCGCTGCACATTCAACGGGGCATGTACGTGATCGTGAGCCTAGCCTCAACACAAGCGGGTTTTGTCTACCCATTATATGCAACAGCACAACGCCACTCGAAGAATTTCCTCAGGTTATACGCGCGATGAAATATGCTTTAGACGAGGACCTTAGATTCCGAACTGCTCAAGACGACAAAGGTGTGTTTCTATTTGCTCCTCAAGTCAGAGATGTTACCAGGGACTGGTTCTAAATCAAAGAGGACATCGTTTATAGAAGACAGTAGTGTTCAAGAGCTTTTGAAAAAGCACAGCAAAAGCAGCAGCAGCAAGTGTAAAGGATGGTATATGCTTATCTCTGATTAGCGCTTTAGCTACCAAGGGGGTTTTCAACATGATTGATACTACTCTGATCATCCGTTACACTTAATATCCCTTGGAAAGTCTAGTGCTAGCCTCTTTTCCACGGATGATTCTTTTTAGTGATCTATTTAGTTCTATCCAATTTTTCATCCTTTATCCTTGGATGCTTATGAACCTGTTTGAGATTCCTAATAGCTAAGGCTTGAGGTAGCAGCGTAGTTAATTATCGAATTAAACCCCTTTCTCCGAGTAGAATGCTCCTCCACTTCTCTAGATATCCATTCCCAATCTACTGTTTGCATCAACTTATTATATTACGCTCTGTTCTCGACATCGAAATCGGCAAACTCTGCTGTTGTTCTAGCATCGAACAGTATATGGAATTTCATACCCCAAAAAGAACATACGACACCCATAGTCCTACAGCTCCAATCTCGTTCTCTACCCATGTTCAAAGGGGGTTTGTATTTATGTTAGCTGAAGGAGGGGACTTCTAGTTTCGCGCTCTGGAATTGAGTTATTGATGTATCGGACTTTTCCACACTAGAACGGACTCTTTCCCGTCTTGAAGAAACAAAAGCAGATCTACAACCAAATCATTTCAGTTTGAATGAAGGGTTTGGAGCAGGCGGCAATCCGTAGAGATTAAATGCTGTATTTGATTGCATCGAGAAACAATGGTATTCTGGAAGAGGTATCTCACAACATCACGTAAAAGACACAAGAAGTAATTTTATCAGGATGATTGATATACACGCCAGAGATAAAGCTCTGGGCTTTGGGCAGAGCTGTAGCCCGATATATACAGCTTGCAAGCACTTGAAATGTGCGTTATTTCATAAACTCGTGAATCATGAATGTCATTTGTGTCTGGGTGAAAATGCGACCATTTAAGAACGCCCCATATCCCAAACTTATTGGGGAAAAAATGAAGAAATGCAAAAGTAACTCCTCCCGTATGATCGTCCTGGGTATCTCGTAGAACGCCTGAGATGATGTGGTCAAAGAGACAGAGTAGATCAACGCACAAGCTTAGGCGGTTTGGCCATCGGCCGCACCATCACCTTCGCCGTCCTCCTCACGATCCTTTGCCTCTTTAGCTGCTCTAATCTTCTGCAACTTTGGGTCACGAAGATCATCGTCGTCGGAGAACTCGGAGTCATCCTCGGGCATCAACTTGAAGGCCATTCGTTTGTAAAAGCGACGTTCCTTACGGTATTGATGAACCTGGACTCGGAGCTCATGCAACTCTGGATGATCGGTGAGGTGGCGCCGCAAGTCACGCATATGACCATTGGCACGGCAGGCAGCGGCTCTCATATTATTGATCTGGTTATTGAGGGCGAGATTCTGTTCACGCTCAAATGCCAATTGGTTGCGATAGCTCTTGTGCCAGGCGAGAGTCTCGGTTTCGTGACGAGCCTTGAATTCATGCATCTTATCACGGATATCGGCAAGAACTGCACAACCATGCATGACCAGCTTCCAGTTTGCATCCCGATCACGCTCTGCCTTTTCAAGACGCTTGGTCATTGCAGCCAACTCAGTCTCCAAATTCTTGGTGTCCTCTGTGCTTAGTTCAGTACTGGATATTATATTAGTAGCTCATGGAAGACTTACCGGCAAGTGAGTCCGCAGCAAGGGTAAGAACTTCATCATTGTTCAAGTTGAGACGCTTAGCCTTCTCTTGGACCTGACCAACCTTATCGAGAATGTTTCCAGTGGCGGCTTCATTGGCTCGGAGAATACGAGAAAGCTCCTCGACTTGCGACATAATGAAGTTGAGATCGGCTTGGTGGCCAGCGGGTGTAGGGTAGCCAATCATTCCGGGGTTCATGGCCATACCGTTCATACCGTTACCGTGGTTCATGTTCATACCTTGGGATGGAGATGGTGGGGCTTGACGTGGGTTGCTGGCACCACCAGACGATTCGTATCCTTGATAACTCATCTTTTGGCTGGCTAGGTTTCCACTTTGGATGTTTTGCTTGTGAAGTGATGTTTCACTGTCAAGCTTTGGGTTTTGAAATTGTGCCTCGTTGAGGTTGATAAGTGAACGATGTGTCTGGACACGCTTCAGAGGTAAACGTTGGTCAAAAGCTCCGCTATGTGGGCGTGGGGAAGGTGGAGGACCTTGGTTTTCGGGTGTGAGGAGATTATAACTGTACCTAGTTGTACGGTAAGCAATTGAAAGAGAGTTGCGATACAAGATCTCGGTAAATGTCTAGGGTAAGGGGAATCTTACTCAAAGCTTTGTGGGCCTGGAGCGGAACGTGTTGCTTGTGGTGGATCTGGTAATGGACGTCCGATGTGGGAGCGATTACTCTCGGTATCTGCCTCGTATTCAAGATCTGGCAATCTAAGTGTCTGATCTAGGGTTTGAGGGCTGGCAACTAGGTGTCTAGTGGTAGTGAACAAATTCTGAGTATCAGCGCCTGTAGCGAGAGCTTCAACGATGGATCGATTTGCGAGAATAGACGAGTCGAAGGCGGGAAATGGGGTTGAATTATCTGGGGCGAAGAGATCCGCGAGGTCATCAGCTGGAGTACCTAGCTGGTGGGAAGCTGGAGCCTTGCGCACGGTATTGTTCTTCTCGCTGGTGTCGTACTGGTGCTTGATTGTACGGATGAGGCGTGCGATCTCAGCGTCTTCAGATGAAATTGGTGTTTCGAATGGATTCTCGCCAACAATGGTGTTGCTCCTACGTCGATTACGACCTTGAGATGCTCCTTCGGAAGCTGTGGCACTTGGAAATGCGGACGAGGAAGTTGAGGGCGAAGCAGGTTGAATATCAAAAGTCGATTTGCAGTCGCGACGACCTCCTGGAGCTTGTGGGTGTTCTGCCATGGCTCTAACCTGGTTCGGCTTGGCAAGTTAGCGGTGAGAATTTCGGCTAATAACTCCACCCCTGAATCTTGTTAGGAGACTATGTGTTAACTTTCATAACAGGAGGGACAACCTACCAGGACAACAACAACTGTCGTGGTATTTGTGAGATGAGGATTTGCGTTGTTAAAGAAATAAAGATGAGGAGGTTGAGGAAGTTGTGTTAGCGACAGCTGTTGTGTGCACGCTAGTCTCAAAGTAGAACAAGCGTAAATTGCTTCAGGGTTAGGCTAGGTCACGGAGATCATGTCAAACAAGGTCACATTAATTCTATTCTCTCAGAATTGAATGCTTTGAAATACTGATTTCATTGTCAATCATACTGGCAGATATCACAGGCAATAAACTTCTAGGATACCTTTAAAAACTTACCACTTGTAACAAGCGCGATCCTAGTCGTTCTGAAAAAGCCATTGCCTTCACACTTCTGGAAGACAGGCTATTCAGTGACCATCGCCTAATATACAGTCATAGTTGTTAAGAGTCTATGAAAGGTATAGATTTCAGAGATGTAAGCCATAAACTCCAGCTAGCAGGGACCTTTGCTAGTGTAGGCAGAAAATGAAATTGTGTCAGGCTTTGTCATTGATACGATGTTGTTATTTGGAGAATAGGTAACACGATGTTGTTGTTTAGAGAATAGGTAACTAAGCTCCTTCACTATTGTTGATGAGGATTTGTGTTGATATACAGCCTTAAAACTTACCACATCAAGTAGTTACAACAGCAGATCGAAGGTTGGCTGAGTCCGATTTGTTAACGATGGTCTAGAAATATTCCTTCAATATTCTACGCACTACTCAGTACCAGCCACTGGAACAGCTATCACGAATGAAACACACTAGGCAACAGATCTGAGCCCACGCTGATCAATTGGGAGTTTCAGGGGGCTATAAGGACACATCAGATTTGGGAAGGAATCGCAAAGTGCTCGAAATTTTGATGATAACAGCCCTCTACTAGATACATATTATGCAAGTATATATATTATTGAGGAGGTGGAAAGAGAATTTGGTTCATGTAAGAAACTAGAACAGAGCAGGTAACAGTAGGCACAAATGTATTAACGGATGCTTTCAGGTATTGATTGTTATAATACAAAAGTAGGAAAACAAGATCCAAAACTCAAAACATAAAATCCCCAACAGAGAAAACCTTCCACCATCTATCCATACACCCCATTTTCAATCATACAAGAAGTAATATCTACAAGTCTGTCGTGCATGATTATCGCGTGCTAGCGCTCTCCATAGCTTTTTTTGCACCATCCATACTATGGGCGAGCAAGTTCTCCTGACCAGGCTGGGACTGTGTGTATCTCGAGTTGAACTTCAGAATCTTCTTAAGTGAGTTGAACGTCATCCAGTCAATAGTGAGAGCTTTCTCGCTGACAATCCACTCCAGACCTTCAGTGCAGGGAGGTGTGGTAAGAGAACCCTGGTATCTGTACACTCGATTCTTAGAGAGCGACTCGATGATGGAGGAGAAATCCAGGTTGGGGATATCTGTTTTCTCGCCGCTGGCCTTGATTTTATGGGCCTGACGCAGAATACTGTTTAGGGCTGGAGTAGTAATACGACCAATTTCGATGACAAAACCTACGACGGCGAATTTTCCTTCTGGTATCTTTTGTCAGCACGTGTATAGGATATAAATGGATAGAGGAAGTATACCGGTAGACTTATGCACAAAGTGCAACTCCATAGGTGAGAACTCATCATTTATGCGATGTTCAGAGGGAGTATGAAAATGAGCCTGGACTAGGTCGTATGTCCCGTTCCCAAATTTCAAAGTTCCATTTTGAATCTTGTTTACCTCAACCGTATGACCCTTGTTTTCAAATTGGACATGTTCTTTCCCATTGGCCTTGGGGATATTCATCTCAAACTCCTTTCCTTCTTCGGTAGTTGTCTTGTCGTTGAGATTGATGGGAGTTTGTTGCTTGCCAACGGCACAAAGGCTGTTTGCAGGATCGATGAGATGCCAACCCAACGGGCCCTCAAACCCATCATAACTGAAGTGGTTTGCTCCGCTGGTTCCATTTACACTTTGCGTACTGTTTCCACTAGGAGCATCTGCACTGCGGCGGAAGAGGTAGGAGTCATCATAACATGCTTGAGTGGCAGCTAGCAAGGAAGCCGTAACAGCTATAGCAGAAACACGCATTTTTAAGTAAATGGGGTAGATATATAAGGGAAGAATGAGCTCTATAAAGTCTATGACAAATTAAAGGTAAAAAAAACCGAGGAAATCTGTGAAGGAGGAGTTGGTAGCTGTGTTTGACCTGGGAACGAAACCATCGTAGAGACTGGATACAAGCAAATTATATAGAAATCCCACTTCAGTGCAAAGCAAAACATTAGTATCGATATCCATCCAAGATCTAGCTAAAAATGTTGTAATATGGCTGACAGGAGTTCTCGGGGAGCGGAGACTGGCTTGAGGTAGATGTTAGCACAGCCTATTGCCAAGGGTTTGGCCATGATCGACCAATCTCAAGAGCTCAGTCGAATGACCGTTAAACTCCACTGCCCAGTTTACAAGTAATACCGAGCCTCATTCGTCATTCTTTGGACGGATTCAGATGGGATGTAACGGAGGATGGGATTGGGATGAAATCGCGAGAGGTCTGCCACCAAGGTGCCAAGAACTGCCAGACTGCTCTATCAAGGGAAGCCCTGGTTCTTCAAGCTTTTGCCCTATCAAGTGACATGTCTTGGAAGTCTTGTATTCCAAGTGAGGCAGCTCACAAGCCTGAAGGAGAGCCTCAAGTTGGTCCTCACGAGTCGACAACTTATGTTCGCAAACCTTGATGCGCATGATTTACTGCGTGTCTTTTAAAGCCAAAACGTTGCTAAATTTGATGCTTCCTGGTGAGCCGGACCGCCGGGGACCATTTGGTTCCGATGAAGATGACTGTTACCAAAGCCTTCTTAAGCTTATTAAGATGTTGCGATTCATATTCAGACGAGGTAGTCGTAGGCTATAACGGTGATGTGCTTACACTAGACCACGGCTAATAAGCAGTCCCAGACCACCATTTAATCACAGCTTGAAGCAAATTCCAGCTTCTTCACAACACAGCAAGTTTCCTAATAGCGAGATACAGTCTCCAAGCATCGAACGTCTGCGATGCCAATAATCTTCATGAGGGGAAGCGCTAGCCAGACCCTGACCGGTAATGATTGCGAGGATTTGACTGCGGCTCGTGGAGCCGCCCAAGCCACGCAAACCCAAAAGCGAAACCAAGAGTGAAATGCACGCTTCCTTCAACGTTTTGCCCAGCCTCAGCTTAGCTAAACCTACGAGCAGATTGTAATGCCATCTATAGTCAATCCAATTGAACGGTTTTAGTAGAGGCTGAAGCTTGTTATACACATAATAGAAAAGAGTACAGTAATTGATAGTTTCTTAAAAGACATAGCTAAGCGTTCATCTTCTTACTGTGTTACAGGTCGACATGCCACAGACTGGTTTATTAGTGAATAGTATCATGCTTCGCCAACTTGGCTATAGCACTACAATTCTTGGTTACGACCCCTTCTCCATCTCAACGGCGAAAGCCAAGCGCTGGTATCCCACACGGCCAAGATTCCCGAGCTTTACGGGAAAGTATAATCTTCCCCGTCCGGCACCCATTTCCAAACGGCAAATTCCCATTCCCACTGTACATCTGTGCCAAGGATTTAGTTGTGCTGCGCAAAAGCCTCTCATGAGTTTCGATTCGTATACTTGGCAACTCCTCGATAGCATTTCGCAGGCGATACCCTCGATCGCCAGGATAGTAAAGATTGCACCGTTGCACCGGGACCTATAGCTGGCCCATGTGCATCGATCTGTTCATCAGGCAAACTCGTAACCCGGGGTTCAGTTCACCGGAGCAAAGGTCACGAAACAGTCCACGGACATCTTGAGCAAAAGCCAAGATGAGCTGGTTTCTGATCTAGTCATTGGAAGAGCCAGCAAAAATGATTATCATCGAAATGTGAAGCATCATCTGCCCCAAAGTCTGACGTTGTTATGTAGGCTATGCAAGATGGTGAGGTATTGTTCTTGAAGATCTCGTCAATGTAGTTACCAGCGATTACTTTGCCGGCCGCGCAAAAACTCTTCAAATATTTGCCGGAGGACTATATGCTTGGGTGAGTCTTGGAGCTCTTGAAATTGGCTCTAGTAAGATGCCTGACCCAGCTACAAAATTCCAGCCGATGATGGCAATATCTCTTTCTCTCTCCAGGGACAGGTCCACAACGGAGTCTGATACCAAGACATGCTGGAAGGATCACAAGACCTCCGAGACGCAGTGGCGGATAATGTTGGCAAAGAACACCTCATCACCGTTCCTTGAGGGTTTCCTCGAGCCCCATGTTTGGGAGAGACAAATGGCCATCTGGCTCGCATGCATCCCGTCAGCTTTCACAGACATGTATGAACAGAGCACGAAATCAACAACCTCGCGACTTCAGGAGCCGTGGTAAACTACATACCATCTTTCATAAGTGATTCACCCACTGTCATACAGCTGTCTATTGCACAAGACGCGAATCTCCACTGGGTTCTTACACAAATTGCGAGAAGCTGTTTGTAAAAACCATATGCTACCACCTAGAGATAGAAGGAAAGCCAGCTATGCAACAAGCCCCAGCCGACTCCCGCGGTGATGAGCACCGCTCATCGGTTTGTGCATGGTCTACAACAAGACCTCCCTCTTCTCTTCTGAGCGCTCTCCAGCTCTCCGGTTCCTTTGTAGGAAACTGATTTGCGTGGAAATAACCCAGTTGTGATGGCAGAAGGAAGAGTCGAACGAGAAGCACCGGCATGGCAACCCTTTTCGCCAAACCTTCAGGGGTCATATTTCTTCTTCTTCCTAGGTCACGGAAATCAATGCCTTGATATCAGCTGCTAACACATAACACAGACCACAGAACATAGGGAGTGTCATGCATGTCCTGTAGATGCCGCGCAAAAGGCTTCTGAAGACCTGCCGACTGAGGTATAATCACGGCAATGGGGTGGTCCAGAAGAGAATATATAAAAGATAAAAGAATTGGTGTGGTCTAGTTGCTGTAGCTACGAATAACAGAGCTGGTGTAACCGTTGCAAAACGAACGCTCGCTTGGAAAAGGGGTGGGTTACGCGAATATCTGACATATGAAGAAGAAGAACACCACGATTTCATGGACTTATCGAGGCTTGAGGTTTGAGGTTTGAGGTTTTTGGCCAGAGCCAGACTCAGCCAGAGGATATACCGCCGTTGGAATTTTTGTAAGTTCCCAATGTAAAAATTGCATTTTCAATTGATATTCGATCTGCATTTCTAGAGAGCAATCTATAAAAAATCCAACCCCTATTTACAGTATCATTCAAGATATCAAGTAGTGAAAATCGATCAACTATATATCCAATCCCATAAACCTTCAAATACAACTATATCTGCTCTGGAAATGTCGCCTACCCAAAGCCCGCATATAAGCGGAACGCCCCACTAATTCTTTTGTCCTACATGCACCTTATGTCTTATGACTTGGAGCTGTCGATTCCAACTGCGCTTGCAAGTCCGTTCAAAACGCCATTTCCTACATGCTTCTTCTCTTCGGGCTTGTCCTCTACCTCTTCTACTCTCTTGGCTTCGATAGCAGGTCGTGCGACGAGCGGTCCACCAAGTGGTCTCTCCGGGTTAGGAGTCAGTAAATATTGTGCGGGGATAAGTCGAGCAGCAGGATTGAGAGTTAATCCGAAACCGGGCTTGTCGAGCTGGTGAGCCATCAGGTACCCGTTGACTGGAATAGGCTCATCAAGGAAGAGGTCACCAAACACTGGAAGCACGCTCTTTCCATCGGGCGAATTGGCAAGGTATTCTTGGAATGGACAGTTGGTCTGAGAGATGACATAGTGGTAACTGTATGGTCCACTGGCATGGGGGACCACCGGGATGTCGTATGCAGCTGCCATCGCGGAGACCTTGAGCAACTCGGTCAAACCACCGAGCCACATTACGTCGGGTTGGATAATATCAAGGTTTCGCCCCTCGATGAGCTTTCGGAAGCCGTACCTCGAGTACTCATGCTCTCCCGTGGTGAACTTTACCTGCGGATGAGCCCGCTTGATTAATGCGAAACCTTCGGTGTCATCTGGGGACAAACACTCTTCCCACCAGTTGATGTCCAGGTCCAGGCATGCCTTGACAATTTCTATTGTGTATGAAACGTTCAAACTCATATAGCAATCGACCATGATTGGGAAATCGGGGCCGACGCTTTCTCTGTGTTTCCGGAGGAATTCGACATTCTTTCTGAGACCAGCATGTCCTTCCTCTGGGCAATATGGCAAAGGAACCTTAGCACCCCAGAAACCCATTGCCTTTGCAGACACGGGCTCCGGACCGGTGCAGTAGAAGTCTAGCTTCTCTCTTGTGGCGCCTCCAATCAGCTTGTAGACAGGCTCGTTTCTGATCTTTCCCTGCAAATCCCACAGTGCCAGATCAATAACCGAAATGACAGCTACGGGAAGACCTTTACGGCCATAGAACATGGAACCTCTATACATCTGCTCAAAGAGGTGGTTGGTATCTCGAGGATCCGCGCCGATCAAGAAACGTTCGAAATGTTGGTGGACAAGCCAGCATGCCGGTGGACCTGTGGCTTACTGTTAGTTACCCTCGAGTATTGAAGCCGGGTTGGAATTCACTTGCCTCCGAATCCGGTAGCAAAACCCACGGTGCCATCGCTTCCTTCTATTTCCACGCAGAAAGAGCCCAAGACGTTGATTCCCCAGCTGGTGCGGGAAGCTCGGTATTTCTCCCATCTCGACATTGGGGTGGAGATGGATGTATCAATCAACCTAGGAGGGCGGCATTAGGACGTGCAATTGGGGGTGATTAATTCGGAGAACTGGAACTCACCAGTGACCCCCCTTTACATTATGGTAGTCCCCTCCGGACCCAACACCATCAATGACATAGGTCCTGATGGCCTTGATGGTAGGAAAGCTACGGGCGGCCATGACGAAGGTCTTATGAGCGGTTCAGCTGAACAAGCAAAAAAGGCAACCGAAATACGAATAGCCTCAAATAAAGTATATATATATATTCACGATGTGTATAAGATACTGCAAAAGGTACCGATGGAGAAGGAGGATGGAAGTTAGGCTGTAGCAAAGCACCAGTACTAGTAGTTGTGATACCGTCGAGGGAAGGTGGACGGAAGTGGGCGGGTTTGGAGGGGTCGGTGGCAGATGAACCGAGGTGCAAACCCCTGGTGGGTGAAGGACGGCCGACCAAATGGCATTTTCTATATCGCATGTATATAATTTAAATACATTTGACGCTATCGTCAATTTGTTTTTGGAAGACAGACGACATAGTATGATTCGGCATTTGTTCTGTGTGACATGAGCATGGGTAGGGTTAGTCCTAGGCAGATACGATATGCGGTTGCGCCGATGAAGCACAAAGAACCCTTTGCCCAGGTATTTATTCTATCATATGTATAGTATAGTCTGGTATAGTTTGGTATGGTTTGGTATGGTTTGGTATGACATGGTACTACATGTCAGTTGGTTAGACTGGACCGCCTGTCCCGTGCCACCAGCCAGTCTGGGGAACAGCGCTTAGTCACCGGTACCTCGAAATGGGAGAGAACTCCGCCCGGTGACAAGTACCTGGGACATAGGGCCGTGGCATGTTCGTCGTCCCGCAAACGTTTCTGGGAAGTCTTTGGGGGATTCTTTGGTTGTCCCATATCGTTGTACGTAAACTTGACAATGCACCCTTGATGCAGTGCAACACATCGACGACCTGTCTTGCATCTGCTGCATTGTTCTGTCGTTTGGTTCATCGACAAATATGTCCTTTGCAATCCTGGAACCTGCTCTTACTTTCCCTTTCCCTTCCCTCTCCCGCAGCTCAGCCCGGCACTTCTCGGTACAGCGTATGTACTGTATGCCACCCCGTCATGAGCAATAACAGCTCGAGCTTGAGCTTCAATGTACCCTGTAAGGTACGATACGTTTACTTTGACCTTGACTACTGTACGGTACGGTAGGGAGCATGGTCAAGGCAGCATCGGTCTTCTTAATAAGAAACACAAAGCCAAAAAGGAAGAAAGCAAAGTCGCCGCACGTTCAACCCAGTGGATGATGGATGATGGATGATGGATGATGGATGATGGATGATGGATGATGAACGAAGCTATTCCCAATTCCTTGTACCTTTGTCTATTTACCCTTCACCTTTACCTTTACCCTTCCTTACCCTGAACCCTGAACCCTTACTCTTTCTTTCCCCGGACCCCTACTGTGCGTGCATCATCACCATCACCACCTGCCCGGACAGACCACACCTCCACCACCACTGCCGGGCATTCTTCGTACCGTAGTATATCTCTGTATAGTTAGTTGACTGGGTGGGTGGATGAACTGGTTGTTTCCGTGTTGGTTAGTATATGATGAGTTTGCTGGATAGACAGCCAGCCAGCCAGCCAGACAGATGGACACTGACTGATTCTTGAGTATTTGTGATTGATTGTTCCCAAACCCCCCACGTC